>JAABUU010002784.1_pt1 | contig 24001 bp, 19 predicted proteins | sample 5559301 | NCBI WGS metagenome assembly JAABUU01 (sample SAMN10711884, study PRJNA513360) | rock metagenome | isolation source: Antarctica rocks | place: Antarctica: Victoria Land, Richard Nunatak white | reverse complement strand
AAGATGATAGAATTCATCTCCACACGCGAGCAGGTACGAGCGCTTCTGGAGGAACTACTACTGGCCCTTACTGACTACTTCGTCAGATACAAACCATCATTCATGCATTGCAAGACCGCGTGGTAGAACTAATTCAGGACCTGAACGGCAATCATGTAATTCAAAAGTGTCTTAATCGTCTCTCCGCGGAAGATGCACAGGTGGGATCCAGTCCCCCTGGACGTTGGCAAGCTGCCTACTAACAAACCACAGTTCATCTTCGATGCGGTTGGGACTCATTGTGTTGTGGTTGGCACTCACCGTCACGGATGTTGTGTACTCCAACGCTGTATCGATCATGCATCGGGCAATCAAAAGGCTCATCTTATCAGCCAGATCACTGCGAATGCCTATGCCCTGGTCCAGGATCCGTTCGGGAATTATGTGGTGCAATATATTCTCGATCTTGCCGAGCCCGCCTTCACGGACCCATTGTGCCACAGCTTCAAGGGCAACATCCCTGCTCTATCCAAACAGAAGTTCAGCTCCAACGTCATCGAAAAATGTCTGCGCACCGCTGATTCGGACGTCAAGCGCGTCATGATTGACGAGATGCTGCACACAAACGAGCTGGAGAGGATGTTGCGTGATTCGTTTGCCAACTATGTCGTTCAAACTGCCATGGACTACGCAGACCCCGAGACCAAAGCGCGCATTATTGAGGCGATCCGTCCAATCTTACCAGCTATACGTCAAACGCCTTACGGACGACGGATTCAGGGCAAGATTATGGGTACCGATGGCCAGGGTCGGCTGAGTGGCGCCTCGAGCGGTCAGATCACCCCTAACGATATGTCTTCGCCAGGCCAAATACCCGTGGCGAGGCAGCTCGGTACCGGTCTGCCACAAACCCAGTATCCCATTCAGAATCAGAGCGGCTTCACCAACATGGGTGGAGTGTACAACAATTCTCTCAACAACGGCTTCCAGCCAAGCGTCAATTCCGTCACCGGTCACATAGCTCCTATGGCTCCTGCTGGCCGCGTTCCCAACGCCGACCAACTCAACAATGCCTCGTCGACCTTCAGTCAGTTCAGCAATGCGTCCAATCAGAGCTCTGTACAACAGCAATTTCCTTCGTACGGTCGCATGCCGCCACCCGGAAATCTCAATTACTTTTGATAACCCTCGGAGATCGAAGCATTCACCCAGCCTTAGCTTGTCTTGCATTTGAACGAACGATTTAACGACGATTATGCATTTACGGCCATCAGATGCTGACACTCGGAACTGCCTACGAGCATGGAAACATGCTCGAGTATTACTACATCTGATTTTGCTCCGGTTAGCTCTCTCTTAGCCATTTACTTCGACTTGCCATTTACGTCGGTGTCCTGCGCCTTTCATACGTCGTGTGAAGCGAAGCGAACCGGACTCTATGAAAACGATCTATGAAGATTTACATCTCGAATGCCCCTGAGCGATCAGGGGGCCTGGCGGTAGCTTACGATTCGATCAGATTTAACGGCAGCGATGATATGGGAGGGATAAATCTAGCATGAAGAGACTGTGCCCAGAGTCCATAGTTCTAGTCTTTGGCTTTGTGTTTCCCGTGTCGTGTACGACACGCACAGTTCGGACCCGATGAACATCTTTCACTCATACCATCCATCTATGGAGCGGCAAGTCTGAATGTTTTGGGGGGGCCTTCTTTTGTAGTTGTACCCGACAACATAGACTACACAGCTCCTACTTTTGCAAAGCATTTTTTTCTTTCACTGGTCTTTTCTTGTCAGCCCACTCGATATGCGTGCGTGATTTACACACAAGCTTAGTCTTCCCTTCTTGGCTTTCCTGCTCGTTCTCGAACACATATCCGCCTCCTCTCTCTGATTGAGGAAAGGAAGGCTTATTACTGTCTGTCTCCGACACACTGGATATGAAATCACATTCTCTCTCACGGAAACGAATTTGACGACCATTTCTATGCCCTTGATCTAATCTGGGCGACACCTCCTTCCTTTCCCTTTCTTCTTTTCCTGTCGGTCGGTCCCTTTTGGCTTCTTAGACCATTACACCCACCAGCACCAGCACTAGTACCAGCATCAGCACCAGCAGCCATTGTTCCAACAGCTATTTCCATTCTCTCGTGCAAGCGGCCAGTACCCAGTCTATCACGTTTAAATATGCTGGTCACCAGGGCGACAGCTACTGGCAACGGGCGACCGACTGAAAATGCCAGGAGCGAAGCACGGGGTGTAACAGCGGTGGTGGTTCTTCCCCCTTCTTTACTTCCTTCCTTCCTTCCTTTCTACTAGTCGTAAACACACGGCATGCATTCGTGCAAAGCATGTATCTAGCAGCGACATGACCATCTGGCCTGGCCTGGCCTGGCCTGGCCTGGTCTGGTTTGGTGGTCGTGGACTGAGAGGAATCGAATTGAACATAACTTATACACCATTTCCCTGTCCTCTACCCGCTACTACATACACAACGTACGTGGGCCCTCGCTATGGACGCCTGAGTGTTGGATCCGCATGGTCTGGGGTATGGTAGCTACCTAGCTAGCTATTGCTCTTGCTTGACTCAACTCGACTCGAATCGACCCAAGACACATGGCGCTCGCATTCCATACAGTGTGTTGTCGTACCACCGTAGCCACCGGTGTCCGCTCGCGACGATCGAGCCCAACCTCCGGCCCGCATTCACCTTCCTTACAGAGGGTGCGAGTGGGCCCAACGAATAGGCCATCCTAGTCGAGTCGAAATGGACGAAGTGGACTACCATAAAGTATGATATTGTATGGAGTATGCTATGGTAAGGGTATGATACACGACATCGCATCAACGACGCGAGAGATGCGCAGTCCTCCTCCTCGTCGGTGTCTTAGTCTGTGGATCAATTATTGTAGTATTTGTGCTATTGTTTCATGGCACGGAAATACCCCACCCACACCGAAAGTCCGATTTCCCACACCCGGCTACGGACGGCTACGGACAGGACAGGCTGGACTGGCGCTCTACAACCCTTTCTCCATCCCTCTCTTCCTGCCTCACTGCCTTCCTCCCTTCCTGCCTCCCTCCCTCACGCCCTCACAGCGAACTCGTAGACCCCGCGAGAGCGGAGAAGAAGAGGCACCTTCGACGTTGGGTGTCCTATCCTGTCCCTTCGACCCATTCTCGATGAACTGATAGAGGAGCAGCAGACCCGGGACCGAGACAAAAACCTGATGTTTCCCGGCCGATCACGGCGCTTTTGCTTGTTGAGTGGAACAGAAGATCGCGATACCATGATGGACTTTCTGGCTCTTGTTTGCGCTGCGTCGTGCTGTGTGGCATAGGCTTTAGGCTGACGTTAGGTCGCGCCGAACTGACTCGCATGGCATGGAAATTTTCCTCCCTCCGACTCCTCCAGCTCTTTCCTGTCGCCAGTTTCGATCCCCCTTCTGCCCTTTCACCTTTTGGCTATGGCGAGCACCCGAGGTAGCTGCGTGCGCGTCTATCACCAACACCATTCCTCGAGCGCGCTTCCCCTCGCCATGACCAGTCCTCTCGTACTCTTGTCGCGATCGAGCGTCGAGAAGCGGACACATTGCACCTCTGCTGCCTCCACGTCCCTGTCGGTTCGGATGCCCTCCCTTGTATCCGTTGACGGGGACGGAGGCATAGCATGACCCGGAGGAATGCTGCGTATCATCTCGCCCGTATGCAGCGCGTACACATTCACGTTTCCTCTTCCCGGGTCTTTTGAGGGTGCGTTGGTCGACGACGAGGAAGATGGAAATAAGGGAGATGTAGCGGCTGCGACGAGGTTGAGAGAAGTGTCGATGTCGAAGCCTAGGTTATGCGTGTGGGGGTTGAGGTGCTGGTGGTAGGTGAGGAGCGGTGTTGTTGACGGTTTGGTTGTTGGTCGTGGTGGTGGAGGTCCGTGTCGGGTCGTGTTCAGATGAGGCGAGGGATGGAGACGCGGATGATGTTTCGAGAAGCGGAGGTCGTACATGTTCAGCTAGAGAGACGGCGGGGTTAGTGGGGTGCCATCCGTAGCCTCGCAGTCAGGGATCTCGGCCAAGAGAAGGTGGCGGAAAGGAATTCTCGGGATTTGGAAATACTTACCCTACTCTCCAATCCGCAGACCACAACCTTCCACTCATCCACCTTCCTCACACCCGTCACAGCACTCCCATGCCTCAACTCCATCCCAATCATCTTCTTCCCGCGCTGATCATAGATCCGTACGCTCCCATTCCGACATCCGGCCGCCAGCACACCGTTGGCACTCATCCATTCGAGCGCGAAGACGTCGCTCGTAGTCGTCAGTGTTCGGGCCTCGACCCAGTTGCTGGACGTTTCCGTTAGGAAATTGATGCCGTGGGAAGTGCCGAGGGCGATTGTGGGGGTTGACGATTGAGGCGAGGGGAGGGAGGTCCAGATAGAAGTTTCGGTTGAGGGACGAAGGAGGACCGTGACGCCTAGAGGAACGGGGTGTCGGTGTCAGATCATTAGTTTCTGGAGGTGATGAGGAGAATGGAAGGGCAAAAGCTTACCAATGTCCAGCCAGGGCCAAGTACTGTCTAGTATCTCCGGTTCGACTAGTTTGGAGAGATGGATTGTTGGCCGTGTGGGTCCACCCAACGTGGTTGCTCTGGTCCTGGGTTAGTGGGGTCCGATATAAAGTAAGATGATATAAGAGTTGGCGGGCTCTTACATTAGTGTTCTTGTCGGGCTGATGTTGACAGACGAGATCTGGACAGTCTTTCAATGACTGTGACGGTAAAACTCAAGGCAGAGGGTAGCACTTCAGAGGACATATTGGGGAGTATCATCCTCCCACCTCGTTCTGAGTATGTAAAAGTCGCATCCGGATGTCGTTCAGGTGCGAATGACCTAGAGCAACATGCTCAGTATAGAACTTGACGGGTACGGCCTCATAGATTTAGTTAAGGTCTGAATAACGTACTGTAACATCCCGCAAGCCCCCGCGGAGACCCCTTCAATATACCCCAGCATCAGCTTACTGTCTCCCCAACGCCAAGCGTGCCTCAGCCTACCCATGACATATCCTCCAGTAACCTCGTCCCTCGCAAATTTCGCCACTTCGCCCTGCCAAGGCTCGGGAAGGGCTCTCAGCTCGGTCTTCTTCAATAACCCGCAAGCGTAGGCGTTTCCTGGGGCGCCGCGACGCTGTGTACGGGAAGAGAAGCCTAGCTCGCGAGACAACGCAACAGAACCCCCGAGTGGATGCTGCTTAATCCTTGGGTGCTGCACGCGTTGCTGACGAAGAGCCTGGTGCTCGGCATCAAGCTTGCGTTTCTTCGGGCACTGGAGTTAGCCGATGGTTCTCACGGGACAACAGCGTTATGGCTAGGGTTGGCGTCGGTGAAGGGCGGCTTCGTAAGTAGGCCAGCCCGTAAGCGTTGACAGCTTCTACTCCACCTTGCCTGTCTGCAAATAGAAACAAAAACGCAACCATCTCTACCAGAAAAAATATCTCTTTCGAAAGGAAGAGACCATCCAACACCTCCCTTCTCTTAAACTCTCACGGTTCAGGAAGGAAACACAACTGACCTTTCTCTCTTCCCTCTCCACCATGACACCTCTCCTGGAATACTTTGCCCCCGCCGGCGCAATATGGTTCGGCAAGATCTTGAAGTACTTTTTTTTCTCCGGATCTATATGCCCGTATTAGCAACATATCAACAGGCCCAATGGTCATCCGTACACGGTGATTTACCGAAGTAGAAGCCTGGAATATTTTTACGCTCCATGGATGAGAATTCCAAAGATATTGAATCAGATTGACAGCTGTAGGAAATCAAGATATAGGAGGTTTATTTGGAGCGTATTGGTGGGGACGGAGGTTGGATCCGTTTAACCATTGTATGGTCGTCATAGGTACCCTGAGTGTGACGCTGTTGGCTTGTGATGTGAGGTCGTTCGAAAAACAAATCGCAAATGCTACTAAGGAAGTCTTGCATTGCATGTTATACTGCCAGGTTCGTGAATCGAAATAATCGTCGTATATATAAACTTGACAATGTTGTGTCCGACGCAAGTTATAGCTCATCGGTGGTTTACTTCAGGCCAGCTTCACGTGACCGCACGATTCGTCTCCTCGCATAGGTACCTATACAGGAACACGTCTTAAGGAGATACTTCAGGAGCAAGTTGGATCACTAGATAATCATATATCCAAGGCACCAATAGCATTATTAATATACTATGCATAGGATTCTTGTAATAGTGCAAAAAGTGCCTCGAATGGGTAGTTATGGATACGACAAGGTACTCGAACAAAGGGAAAGATGAAAAGTGATTGAAAGGAATCTTTACATCAGCAATGACCATGACAGATGAGTCGGAGACCACAGCATAGGTAGGTAGGAGACCCGGGTATTTTTGGTACACATCTGGATCAACACAGAAATCCGCCAGTCTTTCCGATCCTGTGACCACGCCTCAGCACACACCCTACTTGCCATCTCTCCCTCCGCTCATCCATTCGCTTCATGCCGATACAGTGTTGGCTTTCGAGACTAGGCGCTCTTCTCGTGTTGGGTCGAGACACGTTGTAACGAGACAACTGTTCAACCCGTCAGTAGTGCGCGAGTAAATGATTTGTAGGACGTAGACTTACCGAAATCCTCAAGAGAGCGTTGCTTCTGGTTCTTCTTCGGTGATTTGCCGTGCATGAGGTTGTCGAAGCCAACGCTGTCTTGGAGAAGGTAGTAAATACCACCCATGATGCAGAAGACACCGAATGAGAAGATCCAGATTCGGACGACGGCCACGATGGAGGTTTGACCCCCGATGAACCAGCCGAAGAGACAGAAGAAGGTGGCAATGATATCGACAACCAAGATCGCTCCGGACAATTGCCACGAAGGGATGGATGACCAGAAAGGACCATTGGCACGTGTGATGAAGATCAGCCAGTTCTCGGACAGCGAGATCTGTAGGAACAAGACCTCATCCCTAATACCGAAGTTCTGCACGATACCACCGTTCTCGCTTTCAGCCAACATGGTACCAAGAGCAATCCAGGTACCGACCGCCAAGATCACACCGAGAAGGACGGATGTACCCCATAGTTTGGGTAGGTTCCATTTGACGGGGGTCTTGGAGAATGGTGCATTGTCATACGCGATGGCGAGGGTAGCGATGTCGGCGAAAATGGCGATAAAGACAACCAGCTCGATGTTGAGAGATTCGTTCAAGATGGCGATCCAGAGGCCAAGGAAGATTTCCAGGTGGAGAGACAGTGCGATACGGTAGACAACGTAGGCGTACATACGATGGAAGATCTGGCGAGAAGTCTTGAGAGCGTCGATGATGGCGGATAGACCAGGAGCCAAGAACACGATATCGGCAGCGGAACGGGCAGCGTCAGAGGCACCCTCGACGGCAATACCGGTATCGGCCTTCTTCAAGGACGGGGCGTCATTGACACCATCGCCGGTCATGGCAACAAGGTAACCACGTTGTTGAAGAATCTCGACGACGTTGTATTTGTGTTGAGGGAAGACTTCGGCGAACCCATCGGCTGCCTCCACGAAATCGTAGACCTCAGAACCAGGCATGGTCCCTCCACCACCGAGACCAAGGCGCTCGGCATTGTAGACGTTGGTACCGAGACCGAGTTGGCGAGAGGTTTCACGAGCGATACCAACGGCGTCGCCAGTCAACATCTTGATGGACAGACCTAGACCTTTGGCTTCGTTGATCGTCTTGGCAGTGTCATGACGAGGAGGGTCGGCGCAAGGCATGATCCCGAGGATTTCCCATTGGCCTTCACCACGCTTGCGAGCAACACCGAGAGAACGGAAACCACGAGTAGCGAACTCGGCAACCTTGTTCTTGTACGCGGTGTCAATTTCCTCCGGAACTCCGTGGTCCTCTTCGACGGTTTTCAGGACGAACAAGGGAGCGCCCTTGACACAGATGATGCGTTCGCCCTGGGGAGACTCGACAACCGCGCTGACTTTCTTGGACACGGGGTCGAACGGATGGAAATCAATGACCTTGTACTTGGAGAGAACGCTCTTGGCACGTGGGTAGTACCGGAGAGCCTTCAAGAAAGCCTTGTCGATAGCGTCAATACCCTTCTTCTTGCGCGACGCAGCGAGACAGGCAGTAAGCATGAGGTCATCAGGCTCGACTCCAGGAACGGTAAACGGCTCAGCCAACGAGAGTTTGTTCTTTGTGAGAGTGCCGGTTCTGAGCGCAAGATCCGGTTAGTCACGTGACAGGCTGAGAGACTTTGGAGCAGCATACTTATCGGAGCAAAGAATCTCGACACCAGCCAAAGACTCAATCGCAGAGAGTTTCTGGACGATAGCCTTCTTCTTCGCAAGGTAAGCAGCACCGACAGCCATGGTGGTGGTGACAACGGCAGGAAGACCGACGGGAACACCAATGATGGTAATGGCGAGGGTGTAGTCCAGGATTTTAACAATCGGGTTGGAGCGATAGAACGACGAGACCCAGACAACCAGCAAGGTGGCGATGACAAGAATCAAGAGAACAGTCCCGATACCATTGAGCACTTCAGTGAAATGGCCAGTACCACCGGAAGCAGCGTTGACCAATGCGGCAGCGCGTCCGACGAAAGTGTTATCACCAGTAGCGGTGATGACCATGAAGGCCTCGCCACGCTTGACGGCCGAGGAAGCATAACATGTGTCACCCTTATGTTTGTCGACGGCGAGCGACTCTCCAGTGATGGCGGACTGATCGACCTGGAGGAAGGCGTCTTCGGTCACGATGCGACCATCGGCGGGGATGATGGTACCCTAGAGCATGTGAGTATTACAGGGATTAATCGGATCAACGGCAGCTCTTACCTCTTCAATTTGAAGGATATCACCAGGAACGACCATGGGAGCTTCGACTTCTTGAAGACGACCACCTCGGAGAACGACGGCTTTGAGAGCGAGGGTTTTCTTCAACTCCTCGACAATCGAACCGGCCTGGAATTCCTGGACAAACCCAACCGTGGCGTTGAGAAGCAACAGAGCGCAGATAACACCGAAGTCGACCCAATCTTCGAGACCCGCGGCAAGGACAGCAGCGGCCTAAGGGAGAAGACATGTTAGCAACATGTCTTGGCGGTTGGGTGAAATAAGCTTGGCGTGCAGGGAATTGACAGATCAGACTTACCTCCATGACGAATTGGATAGGGCCGACGAAGTAACCAAGGAACTTGAGGATCAAGTTTTCCTTTTCCTCTTTCATTTGGTTCATACCGTACTTCTTTCTGTGTGCGGTGACTTCGGTTTCGGAAAGACCTTGGCGGGTATCCGTGTTCAACATCTCCTCCGGCACAGGACGAGCACCACCGGCCTCGACCACTTCTTCTTCCTCTTCGACAGCACCATCCTGAGACTCGAGCTCATCGATGAGAGCGTCCATATCCTCATCGTCCTCGTCGTCATCAGCGCTCTCCTTCTTCATCGGAGGCGCGGCGGGAGCATCGTGGTGAGTCTCTTCAAGGTGACCAGTTTTCTCTGGGTCATGAATGACTGCAGGAGCAGCGCCGTCAAAGTGACCACTGGGAACGTCGGTGCCCAGATGATTCGGAGGGGTCGCATCGGAACTCGTATGCGACGAGTGCTCACCACTGATGATGTGGTGAGTGTGGGTGGTCACGTTGGCCATTGCCGGTCGTGATGGAAGGAATGCGGGGTGTCAATTGAAGGCCGCGATATCCAAGAGGTGATTAAAAAGGATGATAAAGAAATAAAAAAGAAGTGGTGGGTGATCGAGGAGCGGAGAAATGTAATTCTTCCCTCACGGAGTGGAGACTGTGTGTTGTAAAGAGAAGAGGAAGCTCTCTTGTTGTGATAATCTCGGTAAGCGAGCTACTGGAAGTAACCGTCGACGAACTCTGCCTTCCCGGAACGGGCGGATCAGCGATTTTTGCCGATCGAGTAGCTTGGACTTGCACAAGGCAATTGCGGAAGACAAACCTCTCACACACTCGGATCACTCACGCGCAGCGATCCAGCTGAAAAAAGGACGAAGGAGGAGCTGGTGAAGTCGGTGAAGTCGGTGGGAGAGAAAGGAAGAGAGAAAAAGAGAAGGTGGGAGAGGAGAAAGCAGATGACGATCAGACGGAATTTAGCGCAAACACACTTGTACCGAACGGGCCTTCAGGTTGTAAGGTACAAAAAGACAGCGGGAAGACAGTTCGAGGAGTTTGAGGGAAAGCTCAGCTATATACCAATTGCCGTGACCTAGATCCCAAGCTGCAACGGCGACGATGATACTTTACATTCTTTCTGGCTTAGTTTCCAGTATGAGGTACAGTATTTTATTTATGTTACTGTCGTACTTGACCTGATTCGGTATATCTAGCCTTTAGGTAAGTTACTTACCGTAGGACCATGGGTGGAATAAATAATGCCTCAACACTCGAGGTCCTCTGAGTACTGTCAATTACTGGTGATACGTGTAAAGTACGAGAATTATCAACGTTATCTCTCATCCCGCGTGCGCAGAATTTCGCAGCGAGATGGCAGCTTGTGGGTTGAGATGTTTGAGTGATTAATTAATTACAGAGAAGGTATTATTGTCGCTTGCTTCAAAAGCTCAAGGTACAATAAAATAGCTCAGATATCCGACGACCAGAGCGTACTACACCTATTCAAGATGAGTGTCAGACTCTCACCTACCTTAGGTAAGGGACTGAGTAGTTGGAATAAATCTCGCAACCTTGAATTGCTTTCCTGCCTTTTGACAATTGGCCCACTCAGGCCAGACGAATACTCACGATACCTGTCAATGTGAAAATCCTCATTCGGGCTTAACAATTTGCCGGTGCGATGTTTTCTTCTTGGGGGTGTGGTACGGAACGACTACCGTTAATTATTAATTGTTACAATATAATTGGGTAACCTAACGAACCGTTACTTGACCGTTTTGAGACAGAAAACTTTTTAAGTTAAATACCTCACCTCGAAGATTGATGCGCGAATAATCAAACGGCGATGCTTGGCACGGCGGTGAAGCTCCGGGAATCTCGTAAGTTACCTGGTAGCCATCAATCCGCCCCATGCCTGATAGATTATCATCTATCGCGAATTGCTTTGCGAGACCGAGGGTACTTGAGGTACCTTACATCCCTTCTCCGCCCAGGGGTCCGCCTTGCTGGCTAAGATCTCCTACTGCACGCTGGGGCGACATGCAACTCCTCATGATAGTAGTCAAAGCCAACGCTTCGTAGAGATATCGCAAATATTGATGTGTGGTAATAACATGATCGAGTCTCTCAGTCCTGTCCTTTCCTTACCTTATCAAATCCTCTAGATCCAGTGCTCATGCAGCCGCTTACCTAAGGTACCTACCTTACGCACCACATCCGCCAAGCGAGAACTCCAAAACTTCCAATTGCCCAATCACGGTCTGGGACGCCAGCAACGGGCCGATAAGAAATCGAATCGTTGTCGGGAAGGTCATTTGTTATCATCGTGCACTTTGTAGCTGCCTACCATATGTATCAGGTAAGGTATTCAGAGTGTCGTGGATACTTCAGACCTATTTATTAGAGAACTTTTGCAAAGTGTAAATTTTTATTTGCACTTCTGACATAGGTTTAGCTCAGATTTGAAGTGTTAGTCGTTTACACAAAGTGAAAACAGCTAACACTTTGACCCTTGTTTTGCCTGCAGTTTATACTTTTTACACTTCATTTACAGTTGATGGACCCTGAACTGATTACTTTTGGAAGATAATTACACACTAGTATTGTAAATTCTGAAGTGCAAAAAATTATTTGCACTTTGCAAAAGTTCTCTATTGTAAAGACCTTGCCTAGAAATTGTGCCGCACCAACAATATCAATTGGCAACCTGGCGGAGGAGGATGGTGTTGGGTAGTAGGTAAGGTAGTCATCGCCCTGGGATAAGGTAAGGTAACATCAATAAATCGGGAGAACGCCAAGATACTGTACATTCCTCGTCGGAGTTGGCATTTGAGTGCTAGTATTCGGACAGCCGTACGCATCGTTTACGCATCTGGGCGTTCGGTGTATCGTCTCATAGCATCACAGTTCCCCATTTGGGCGACTCGTCGAATATCAGTTTGTTTTGTACTTATTGGTACATTTTCCAGGAACGACGGAGCTGCTTGATATGATGAAAGCTGAATGAGAAAAGACGAGACCGTCGCCTGGAAAGAAGAAAGGCATGAGTTATGAAAAGCGGTCGGTCGATCGGCGGCTTGGCCTCATACCGTCCAAATCATTCTACTGCCATCATAATTCGCAGACCTAAAAAGCGTCTGATACAGAACGCCTGGCAAACACAAGTACAGAACCATGCTGAAAAGAGACTCCGTACCGCCCTAGTAAAAAGGCACCAAAGGAACCTTAATGGGTTTTCTGGAGCAACCCGCCCGCTTGAGGTCTCAAGAATGCGGTGGTGTCGAGAGGTGCATCAACCAAGGTGGCCAGGGGGTGGGGGTTGAGTAGGCGCGATACCCGGTAAGACGAAGCCAGGCGGGAACATGGGCATGCCGTTTGGAAATTGAAAGCCAAATCCTGGAACGGCTGGCGGGACTCCGATGGTGTTGACCTCGCGTTGTTCGTTGTTGTCGCTTCGGTCAGATCGACGGTAGCGCGAGCCAACTTCTGGTCCCCCGCGCGAAGACCGAGGGCCAGTCTTGCCGCCCTGGTCGGTGGCCATCCGTCTGCTGATTGCTGTGTAGCATCATTAGCCTCCTTCCTCGGCTGATAATCGAGTGATGACTTACCCTTCGACGACACTCCAGCACCGATCTCAATATCAGGTTCTTCGACGACCAACCCGGACTCGATCGCCTTCCCCCCAGAGCCACCATATTCAGCCGTAAGCATCCATTTGCGATCCGCATCGGTCAGTCTATCGATGGGGATGATGCTGATGCCAGTCTGGTAGTCACTGCAGTCGCGAGGTCCGAAGCCAACACCCCAGCGGGTCTACTAGAATCAGCAAGCCTAGCCCTGAAAGAAAGCCAATGTAAGAAGGAGGTTTTTCAACGTACCCTTAATTGCATGTCAGGAGATTTGTATCGTTCCATGCCTTCTCTCGCCGCCAAGGCGTCGTGACGATTGATCATCTTCACGAATGCATGACGCTTGTCGACATTGACAATGCACGTTTGAACTTGACCAAAAGTAGAGAAGATTCGTCTCAAGTCGTCTTCCGAGGATCTGCAATAATTTAATGTCAATCATAATCATCCTAATGAATGGGAAAAGGTAGAAATACGTTACGCCACCAACAAAAAGAGTCCTACTCAGCACTGCGACGAGGTTAGCATGAGGGACTGTTGTATTGGGAAATAAGGCGGCTTGCCTTTGATCATGCCTTCTCCGATACTGTAATCAAAATCGACCCACTTTGGACCTGGCGGCGGCAGAGGACTCAAGCTACGACGACGACTGTCCGGACTTCGCTGGCGATACCCACCGCCGCGGCCTTGGCCTTGCCCTCTGCCTCTACCTCGCCGGTCAAAACTATCCCCACGATTACCATTGCGATCTCCGCTATACTCGCCGTATACAGGACTGTCCCGTCGACGAGGTGGAGATTGGTCACGACGTCTATCCCAGGTAGGAGGTGACCGAGAACGTGATAGAGCTTGTTGATATCGACCAGGTGGAGAACGCATGTATTGGTCACCATAGCCATTACGGTCACGTGACTCAGCTTCATTCCTTCCAGCCCACGCATGTTGACCTCCAGCTTGCGCCCAAGCCGGTGCAAGTGCATTATTGCCGTTGGCGACCCCGGCACCAGCATTACCTGACATGAGAAGAGCTAATAAGGTACCCCATTGATCTTGGGGAACATTTCTTGCTTGCATGGATAGCAGTAGTTGCAGCTGCTGTAGGGTTTCAGGCCCAATGCCACCGGTTTGGGCGGACATCAAGGACGCAGCAATTTGATGACCAAGCGGGTTCGCCTGTGCACTTGCAGGATTCTGATTCGGATTTTGATTCTGAACGATATTGTTCAGTCCGGGAAACTGTGATGCAAGATTTTGTTGCCCCTGTACATTTACAGCCTGCGCAGGTAACGGTACGGGTGGTACTTGGTTTACTGACGAAGACATGCTTTGCAGGAATGCATTCTGCGTACTTGGTATATTAATTGAACTACCCAGGGCCGGAGTCCCTGACGCTGTCGGAGCGGTAGCGTTTTGTTTTGAGGCTATTTCCGCGAGAGCCTTCAAGATCTGGGAGGTATCCGGAACCGTTGCCGCAGCGCTCGACTGCTTCTGCTGGCCCAGCGCTATAAAGTCTTGCGGAGGAGTGCCACCCGGGGTAGTAGATTGCATCGCTACGTAGAGGAGATCAATCAGATAACTCGAATAGGGGAACTTGTAAAAGCAGAAATATGTGCAGGAGAGTCTTACTGGTCGGAGATGGAGCGTTGAGCTTCTCCTTGAAAGATGCGAGCATGGGAGCCGGAAAGGTGCTTCCACGCTCCCAGATATCAATGAGTTTTCTTATTTTATCCTAGAACGCAGACCATTAGGTGTAAGTGGGGGTTGCTTGTACGAACGGAAAATGAAGAGCAGCTGAGGCATATTTGGAAGAAAGGAAGCATGCGCGTCTCTAATGCTCATGGCATCATCTTTTTGGCGGAAGAACTAGAGCCCTTCAGTGATGTGTCTATCAAGCGTACCTTTTGATCCTCTGGGGCAGTATTTATGATATCAGTCATCAACACAGGTAGCAGCTCCGTTACTCTAGTGACACCGGCAGCGAACGTGCCATCCTGTGCTGCTCCACCAGCGGGTTGGCCGGCCTTGCGCGCTTGGTCTACCCATTGTCGCGTTACAGAGTCTACGACATAGAGAACGCCCAGTTTGTGAGTTCCGGGAGTCTTCTTGAAGTGGGTGTAGATTTTCTGGATGAGGACGGATTCTGACTGTAGAAGGATCAAGGCCGTTAGCACAACTTGGACATGGAACGCTGACTGCGAGCCTGAGCATACCTGAACGTTCGCATTGCAGAGAGCAGTGATGCTGGTGATCTTCGATCCAGATACTCCGGGCGGTTTCAGGGCCAACATGGACTGAAGGATACCATCTAGCTCTGCTACACAGGACGACATCTTGTCGTCTCGACACAAACAGTGCCAGTCACAGTAGCGAAAAGTCGTTGACGGCCAAGACGATCGTCCTAGATCAGCGAATACTCTAGTTACCTCTCTACTTGATGCTAAGACGGATCCTTGCAAGTCAAGCACGAGACTTGAGTGAAGGTTGAAGAAGTGGCGGTTGAGAAGATGTTAGGATCGTTCGCGGTGTTACTCCGGTCTACGACTATTGCGCCCGTTGCAATTCGAGTACAGCTGGCTACAAGCGCAGAGATGCTGTAGCTTAACACGAAGGGCACTATATCGATGATTTCTTTGTAAATACTGTCTTATGATTGATGGGTTTGATGATCTTAGCCAGACAAGTGATTTGGCATCCGCTTTGTTAGTGGTTGTGGAGGTTGTGGTAAGGAAGTAAGGTAAGGAACAGAGGAGCGAGCGGAGAAGAACTTCACTTCGCAGCCAGATGTTACCTTACCTTATATAATCATCCGCACGTGACATTCCGCAAACAGGTCTCAACACAAAATTAATTCATGAGTAACGGACAGTAAGTGGTACCTTATGCATGAACACTAGTAATACGGAGTCATGCAAAATCAGTTCTCTCTAACGCTCCAGTGGAGCTCAAAATTCTTACCTGTGCCGGTCACCGAGGTCCTGTAACGGAGTAAAGTTGTAAACTTATCTTACGTTGGTGGTTGGCTCCGGTCCAAAGGTCCTAGGCAAGGTAGATAAGCCCCGAAACTAAAAGCGAGCTTTGAGATTTATCTTCTCTGTTGGAGCTCTCCACCTTCCAGCGTCTTCAAGCAATTAGCTTTTTTATCTGATCTTTACCACATACAACATGGCATCAGCTTTACGCCTAGGAAACACAGCGCTTCGCTCTCAATTGACAACGAGTGCAAGATCTGCGACTTTCAATGGTCTGCGATGCTATTCTACGGCTAAGACCCAGGTAAGCTCCGCATAGCTCGGATGACTTACAGCCATACTGATGATACTGCGTACAGACTCTGAAGGAGACTTTCGCTGCGAAAATTCCCGGAGAGATTGAGAAGGTCAAGAAGTTAAAGAAGTATGGCAATTGCTCGGTTCCGGTCATGGTCCGCATGTCACTGACCTGAGGGTGGTTCGCAGAGAGTACGGCTCGAAGGTTATCGGTGAAGTCACACTTGACCAGGTATATGGCGGTGCTCGTGGTATCAAGTCGCTTGTCTGGGAGGTTCGCAGGATGCCGAAGCTGTATCGCTGTTGATGTACTAATCTGACCTAGGGCTCTGTCCTTGACGCCGAGGAGGGCATCCGCTTCAGAGGCAAAACCGTAAGTCGAATCTCATGCTGGATGCCCAGGAATGCTGATTCTGAACACGCGTAGATTCCTGAATGCCAGAAGTTACTTCCCAAGGCTCCTGGTGGCGAAGAACCACTCCCTGAAGGTCCGACTGAATCAAATGCGTCCAAGAGGTTTATCTATCTAATTCTGCGCAGGTCTCTTTTGGCTTCTCCTGACTGGCGAGGTTCCAAGCGAACAGCAAGTTCGGGATCTGTCTGCTGAATGGGCTGCGCGCTCGGATGTTCCGAAATTTATCGAGGAGCTGATCGACCGCTGCCCGAGCGATTTGCATCCCATGGCTCAATTCTCCCTCGCTGTCACTGCTTTGGAACACGAGTCATCTTTCGCCAAAGCCTACGCCAAGGGCATAAATAAGAAGGACTACTGGGGATACACTTTTGAGGACTCCATGGACCTGATCGCCAAACTGCCTACTATTGCAGCACGAATCTACCGCAACATCTTCAAGGATGGCAAGGTTGCTCCGGTTCAGAAAGACAAGGATTACGGTTTCAACCTAGCGAACCAGCTTGGGTTCGGCGAGAACAAAGACTTCGTAGAGCTGATGCGTCTATATCTCACGATTCACTCCGATCACGAGGGAGGCAACGTCAGCGCTCATGCCACACACTTGGTGGGCAGTGCCTTGAGTTCGCCCATGCTCTCTCTTGCAGCAGGTCTTAACGGACTTGCTGGGCCTCTCCATGGACTGTAAGTCATCGTTCCCTACTCACCTTTTGTCGGCACTGATCAGTCCTAGTGCCAACCAAGAAGTGCTCAACTGGATACAAAAGATGAAGAAATCTATCGGCAGCGATCTTAGTGACAAGGCCATCACAGACTATCTTTGGGAAACTTTGAAGGCTGGTCGAGTGGTCCCAGGGTATGGACACGCCGTGCTTCGCAAGACGGATCCTCGATACGTGTCACAACGTGAATTCGCTCTCCGCCATCTCCCCGACGACCCCTTGTTCAAGCTTGTCAGCCAGGTCTATAAGATTGCTCCTGGTGTTCTGACAGAACATGGCAAGACCAAGAACCCATATCCCAATGTCGATGCTGTAAGTCGAGCGGTCCTCGAACCATCTCTAACCAATCTGCTAACGTGGTCGTAGCACTCTGGTGTTCTGCTGCAATACTACGGTCTGACGGAAGCCAGCTACTACACTGTCCTGTTTGGTGTTTCACGTGCGCTTGGTGTCCTTCCGCAGCTCATCATCGACCGTGCTTTAGGAGCTCCTATCGAGCGTCCAAAGTCATTCAGCACGGACGCCTGGGCTAAGCTTGTCGGTGCTAACTTGTAATGTCGTGAAAGGGGTCTTTTGTCTGGGATTCGGTTGTGGATCTGATTCGAGTTTTCGCGAGGTTTGTACACGATACGGAATTGTTAATGTTTACAGGCTGTAGTGGTTGTACTCGTATGACTTGTGAAATAGGATAATGTACGAAGTACTCTACGTCTCCCATACACTGAGTTCTGTCTGCATCTGTATGAGTCTCACCTACCAGATCTACCACAAGGCTCCTAAGTCGGTAATCATGGACCTCTCCTCTATATAGTCTGCTGTTCGTAGAGATTCAGTTCCTCTGGATATAACACCGGGTGTAATGCGCCGATGATATCGCACTTGGTCGGCAAGGAACCTTTAGCTTATCATGACGGACAGTGGGGTTTACTTTCCGTGGTCAAAACATTTAAACCATAATGACTCTCCGGTCGTTGAAGCCTCAACGAGCGAGATTGGACAGGGGTCCGACAATCTAGCGCTACTATCAGCGTGTCCCCTGGAAGGTCGGATCTCAACCAGATTAGGACCCTTGGAAACAATCTTGCCATAACAATGAGTTACGAGTAAAACTCCAACCAGCATTCCTTTTGCAATCGCAAATTCTCCCACTTCACGACGTGGAAACACGTCAGTCATTTCAAAGAAGCAGAACCCCAAGGAGGTCGTGTGCCTTGACCGCCGCGTTTATCGGACAGCTGACAAGACCACGGACTGTTCCCTGCTTCGTTACACCTACTATTTCCGTCTTACCCCGAGACAGAACGAGCGACATATCGCAAGTCACCTCGTTTGAATAACCTCGTCGGCGACGAAGCGCCAGTCACCCCTTGGTCAGGGCCCCTTCAGACGGACCATCGATCCACAATGTCCGCTACGATGGAGGTGACGACGCCGAAGCTGGAGAAGAAGCCGGTCAAGTTCAGTAACTTGCTACGTGAGTGCACGGCTGCAGAAGTCGAGCGGTCTGGACTGTCACGGGCTAATGGTGGTCTCCAGTCGGTGCTGGACTGAACATGTTCGAGTAAGCAGTCGCCAGATCCCCTTCGGAGTTCACTGGGTTGCTACTGACATGTCTCTAGGGTCACAACGCTGGGTCAGGTAATCGACACTGACCCACCTCCAGTAGACACGTTACTGATGGAGTTTGTTCCTAGCCCCTGGAAGTCGTCAAAACAACCATGGCAGCCAACAGGGGAGACAACTTTGCGGCGGCGCTGGCCAGAGTTTGGGGCCGAGGGGGTGTCTTGGGCTGTAAGTGAAGCTTGTCGCAAGAGACTCTTAGTTTGAGGTCACTATACATGGGTTACGTGCTAACATGAACGCTTCGACAGACTACCAAGGGCTCATCCCCTGGGCATGGATAGAAGCCTCCACCAAAGGCGCCGTCCTCCTCTTCGTAGCCTCCGAGGCAGAATACTACGCCAAAAGCTTCGGCGCCGCCGACTTCGTGGCCGGCATCTCCGGCGGCATGGCCGGCGGTGTCGCCCAAGCGTACGCGACCATGGGCTTCTGCACATGCATGAAGACGGTGGAGATCACCAAACACAAGATCGCCGCGGCCGGCGTCAAGCCACCTAGCACCTTCGCCACCTTCATGGATATTTACCGCAGAGAAGGCATCCGGGGCATCAACCGCGGCGTCAACGCCGTCGCCATCCGGCAAACCACGAATTGGGGCTCCCGCTTCGGGCTCTCGCGTCTTGCCGAGAGCGGGATCCGCCGGGTTACGGGGAAGGAGGAGGGCCAGAGACTTGGCTCGTGGGAGAAGATCCTGGCGAGCGGGCTCGGTGGTGGGTTGAGCGCGTGGAATCAGCCGATCGAGGTTATCAGGGTCGAGATGCAGAGCAAGACGGTCGATCCCAATCGGCCGGCGAATTTGACGGTCGGCAAGACGTTGAACTACATCTACTCGAATAACGGTCTCAAGGGCCTTTATAGGGGCGTCACGCCCCGGATCGGTCTGGGCGTCTGGCAGACGATATGCATGGTGGCGTTGGGTGATATGTCAGTATCCCTCGAACACGCTATCCCCATTGATAATGTACTGACCGTCTTATCTCTCCAGGGCGAAGGAAGCGGTCGAGAAACTTACGGGTGAGAAAGTCACGGCTAAGCATTGAGCATTACTTTGCGGGACGCTCGTATCACAGCGTTGATTTGAGGGACGAAGAAGCGGCTTTCCATCACTTTCTGCACTCGAATAGAATTATGGCTCTCAGTTGTTCGGCCGACTTTATTAGCACTTGCTGTTAAATCTCGCCAATTACTCCTCAACGTCACACGAGTACGGAGCGTCTCACTACTCTTATTCTTATTCATGTGGTACTCTGAGAAGCAGTCTGTGCAAGGACACTTCGCCCACCCCCTACCTCCCGACGGGTCCTCCTTCCATCTCTCGTCGCCGCCCTTCTCCCCATAGCGCCCTACCCTGCCCGACGACGCTCCAACCACCTCTTCCACACGGCCCCCCGCCTTCTCCCATCCAACGTCTCGCCCCCACACCGCGATCCTCACAGCCCACAGCCCACAGCACACAACCCACCGCAACTCAAGCCTCCCCCCAGCCTATCCCCTCACCCTTCCACAAGCCACCGATCCCCGATCCAACACTTCTGTCCTGTCCGCTCGGGCTTGTGTCGTCGACAGGTAGCGAGCTAGCTAGCTATCCGCCCAGGGATGGTTGGGGTGGACCGTGCAGTCAATCCGTGCTGCATTGAAGCTCTACTCTGACGACAAAAGGGCGGTGATGGAGGGGGACTGCGTGCGGGTATCAGGGCTTCGGACACAGCGTTGGATGGGGCGTTCTAGGGGTATCAGAATGGGGCTTTGGGGTTGATGGGGTTTGCATATGGGGGGGTTTGCTCAGTGGATGGTGGGAAGGGGTAGAAGTGGGGTAGGGGTATGGTAGGGGTAGGGTTTGCGGCTTGGGGCACGTGGCTGTAAGCCATCGAGTTTTGTTGGGCGGTGGGTGTTGTTGGAGATTAGCTGGGAGGGTTAGGTTGGACAGAGGTGTTGCGGATGGGAGAGCGACATGGTGGTGGCGGTTGTTCAGCTCAGGCATAGCCCAAAACCTCGAGATTTCTGAAAGACGGGCACTTCATGCTTTCATTGTCCATTTGAGAGCTCAGTAGACACCGCTTCCGTTGCCTAACCCCTCTTACTCTCCACCTATCCTTCGCAGCTTATCTAACCCCGTCGACACACTCACTCCGCCAAATAGCTCTCGACATCAAATCCCACACTCCTCGCCACATTCCCCACAAACTCCGCCCCGACATTAACCCTCCACTTCGCCTGCGCCTCCAACACATCTCCACCGGACGTCCTAACCAGCAACCGCAACGACGTCAACGTCGCGATCTGTGTCATCAGGTCGACCGTCGACACGACCGGGTGCGGTAGGATGGCGTGGAAGATGGCCAGCAGGCGCTCGAGGACGAATGCCTGCGGGCCGAGGAGTCGGCGCTCGATCTTGCGGTGCTGTCGCTTGGAGGGGCGGGAGGGAGTGGCCATGGTGCCGCCGCCCTTTTTGCGGCGCTTTTTTTCCGACGCTTTGGTGAAGAAGATGAGGTCTTGGCGTGGGGGGTTGTAGGAGGCGAGGTAGGAGGCTAGGATTAGGTAATTGGTGTAGTAGGGGAGGTCTTGGGTGTCCGGGCTTGGGGGTTAGTGCTTCCGGTGGTAATACGACGGGATACGGGCAGGCGTGGGGAAGGTCGTAGGGGCGTACCTTTAATGGTGCTCCGCTTGCCGTTGTCGATAGTTCTGGGGATCACGCTCTCGACTAGCGCGCTCTCTCCTTGGAAGAGGGCTCGATTCCTGACCATTAGCTTTGCGAAGTCTCGCGTTCCGTATTGTCCGTCGACGATGGGCTGCACGAAGGGTTGCCATAGTCTTTCGCATAATTCTCTGTAGTTCACTATGTCTCTTGCTGCTGCTTTTGCGAGAGAGTCCCAGACTGCGCCGGTGAAACGACTCCACAGCCATGAGGAGTCTTCGTCGCTGGGATCAGGGGACGGCGTGTTATCGTCCTCGAGAAGAGGCTCGGACGGCGAAGGCGGAAATATAGGAAGTGGTGAACGGGCGACTATCGCCAGCGATTGCGTTCGATCATAAGGAGAGAACTGGATATGGGGCACACCAGTAGTGTGGAGAAAGCGTGGACGAGGAGCAGTGACCATCAGGACGACGGTAATATTCGATATCTACCAGTGTTAGGGCTCCGAAGCCGTTTCCAACACAGAGTGCTGCATACCGTTTCTCCAAACCTTGCAATGGCTGGTAGAAGCGTGGGTGGTGCTTCCCGCTGGCGATCTATGCCATCGAGGACAAGAACGAACTTCTGTCTTCCTTCTAGAAGGGATTGTAGCTGTACTACCAGAGCGCTGATGTTCTCACATCTCCCATAAGTATCCCGGTTGACCGGTCCGCCTGACGTGTTCCCAATGGCATCGACACATGTTGCAATGGTCCGCTCAAAGAGATGCCGTGCTGTAATGCATTCCTGCGACTTCACTATCGCGTGTGTGGTACCCAGTGCCTCGAGGACGGACTTGATGATGCTGCTTTTGCCCGTAGCTTCGAGGCCATAAGTGACAAGAACGGATGGGTTCGGTATGCTAGGCTACGAGCTTTAGCATATTCAAATCCCTTGCAAGAGGACTGGTGGGATCTCACGCAGAGCAGGTAGGCAAGTTGTCGAATCTGAAGCTCTCGGCACGGATATTGAGTGTTTAGTGAAGTCAAGAGTAGCGCATCTGGTAGCACGAGACTCATATCAATGAAAAGAGGTAGCAGTGCTAATGTGAGTCTAGACACTATACGAAATATGCGAGAACTACCAGGTAAGTTACTAGCAGAGCTGCTCAGCTGTTCAAGGTGATGTTGGGCGGCAAAATGCATCTGGTCTGAGGGCGGTGAGCACACTTCTTGGCACCCCACATACGGACATGTTCACCCCAAATAACAATGAGGGATATACCTACTCGGGTCGAGATCCAGGTCATGGCGCAACATGCAAACATACCTAAATCAAATCGCCCGTGGAATTGGCCTACCTCAAACCATGCCCCAGCACAGTCTGGACTGTCTCAGGTACGCCGTGAAGGGTTCTACGACCACGAAGGCAATCAACTAGTGTCGAGGAGGAGATGAAGAATTCAATAGCCCGAGTCTGACAGGGACCGGGAGGGAAGAAGTCTTACTTGGAGATTGCCAGGGTTGTTGTGTGGAGTGAGGTGTCCTCCGGAGATAATTGAGAAGGCAATGCAGCCTAGGGATATGCGACATGCTGGGCACGCCTGTCACCCTCAACCGACACTACTGGTCCGAAGTGACTTCCTTATACTCAGTGCAACATATCTTCAGCTGGTCAATGACGACTCGGGTTCGATCGCCGGCGCTCCAAGATCCTACGAGGATTGCGAAGAAGTCACCTGCAGACGCGAGGTTAGATCAGTTTGCTTGCCTGGACCAGGAAATTTCTTGGATATGCCAGTCCTGTACAGACTGAACCCCGTGCTGGGCAATCTTCAAGCCTCTCATCCCGAGCAGGGTCCCTCTTGTGTTCCAGTCAAAACATCTGGAACACAATGACGACCGCGTTGAGAACACGCCTGTTCTATGCTGATGACTTGGACGACCTGAAACAGTTGGCGATGAGGTTTTGGCTGTCTTTGGGGAAGTCGAATCCCGGTCGCTTGGCTGGCTGAAGTGGAGGAGGCACATCGGAGCGCTCGATTTGCATCACTGCAAGTCTTTGAGGAGCAGAGGTAGGGAGAGCATGACAGTCTACCACTGTGTGTATGACTCACAAGTACGCAACGAATTACGTAGTGAAAGCGACGGTAGATGACTTTCTAGAGGTCTTTTGGCATCAAGTAGTACTACCCTCTGGTTACCACATAAGGTAACGAACTTTGTACCTGTAGGTATTTGTAACTTAGGTACCTTAGCCTGAAATTAGGGGGGCGTACAGGCCCTATATTATTAGTAATCCTACCTAGGGCTGCAGGCGGGGCTTGAAGTAAAGCCTGATTCCTCATAACTTAAGCATTAATCGGCCCCGCCACTTTTCTTATTCTGTACCCACCAGCTATCTTTAGAGCAATTGGTACAGCGGATCCTACAAAGTTGGCTCCAGCACTCACACAACTTTTTTTTTGAAACTTCTTCAAAATCAAGCTTAAACAACAGCATTTTGATGTTAAAATCACAACTAAACACTTATTTCTATAAATCTGAATAGACAGAATTATTATGAATATATATTTTTATCATCTGTACAAAATTTATGAGTAATTATAGTGAAATAACAAT
>JAABUU010002783.1_pt1 | contig 24008 bp, 19 predicted proteins | sample 5559301 | NCBI WGS metagenome assembly JAABUU01 (sample SAMN10711884, study PRJNA513360) | rock metagenome | isolation source: Antarctica rocks | place: Antarctica: Victoria Land, Richard Nunatak white | reverse complement strand
CTGGCCGGCCGGGCCGGTGATCGGGTGAAGGGCTATTCACTGGGAATGAAGCAGCGGCTGGGGATCGCTGCCGCGTTGTTGAAGAATCCGGAGTTGCTGATTCTGGACGAGCCGGGCAACGGTTTGGACGCCGCGGGGATCAGGGAGGTCCGAGAGCTGATCAAGCGTCTGGGGACCAGTGGGGTGACGGTGCTGCTGTCGTCCCACCAGCTCGGCGAGGTACAGCAGGTCTGCGACCGGGTGGCGATCATGTCCCACGGGGAGGTCATCGCCTCCGGATCTGTCGCGCAGTTGTTGGCCGCCGGAACCACCGGTGATGTTCGGGTTCGGTTGGCTGATCCGGTGGCGGGGCGGGAAGCGTTGCGGCGCTCCGGGTTCGCCGTCACGTCCTTGGACGGTGCGTTGCGGGTGGGCGGCGTCGCCGATCCGGCGGTGGTGACGAAGGTGCTGAGCGACGCTGGGCTGTACCTGACCGAACTGAGCCCGATCGCCGCGGATCTGGAAAGTGTGTTCCTCGACCTGACCTCCGACAGTCCGACGCCCAACCCGACGATGGAGCAGGTTTCCTCATGACGTCCACAGCAGTTGCTGCCCGCGACCGGACCGCGGCACCGAAGTTCGGGCGGCTGCTCACCGCCGAACTGCGCCGATTGGCGGCCCGACGGTTTACCCGGATCTTGTTGGCGGTGTGCGTGATCGGCTACCTGGTGGCGGTGGCGTTCATATTCACGTCCCACGCACAGCCCACCGCTGCCGATCAGGCGCAGGCGACCGCGCAACGAGATCAGCAGGTCACCCAGATCGCAGCCCAGACCGACCAGTGCCTCAAGGCACCGGGCGGGTCCGAAGCGCAGTGCGGCACCGTCCCGACCGCGGCGGATTTCCCGGTCGATCAGTTCCTGGCCAACAACCCGTTCCGTCCGGCCCAGGTGTCGGACTACACCCTGGCCGTGGGCGCGGCGGTCGCTCTGGCCGGGTTCGCGTTGGGCGCCACGTTCATCGGCGCCGAATGGTCGAGCCGCAACGTCGTCGCCTGGTTGTTCTACGAACCGCGCCGGTTGCGGCTGATGGCCGCGAAACTGCTTGCAGTGACGGGTGCGGTGCTGGCGCTATCCGTCCTGGCGCAGCTGATCTGGGCGTTCACGGCACGGTGGCTGATCAGCGTCCGGGGGCTGCCGGTGTCCAGTCTCGGCGCCGATGCGCCTCATTTCTGGTCGGATGTGTTGGGTCAGCAGATCAGGGCCGCGTTGTTGGTATTGCCGACGGTCTGGCTCGGTTTCGGGTTGGCGAACCTGATTCGCAACACTGCAGCAGCCCTGGGGGTGGCGTTCGTCTACTTCGCGGTACTGGAAAGCGTGGTCCGCGCGATCAGTCCTCTGCTGCAGCCCTACCTTTTCGTGACCAGCGTCGGCGCCTGGGTCAGCAAGGGCGGCGTCACCGTCTACGGCAGGAACGTCTATGACGAGCGGTTGGGGTTCGTGACTCCGCAGCCGATTCACGTTTCGAACGCGCTGGGCGGCGTCGCACTGTTGGTGTACGCGGCCGTCGTCCTGATCGTCTCGCTCGCCTTGTTCCGCCGGCGAGACATCACCTGACACGCTCCGATCACCGTCCTCACGCACCGTGCTGGCGCACCGTCCTGGCGCACTGCGCAGCCGGTTTGATCACCGCGCAGGCGTTCGTTCGAGAACGACGGGGTGCGCCGTGACGACAGTGACTGCGCAGTGAGAGTTGCTGCGTCGCTGGGGTGAATGGCTCGGCAGCAGCCGTCGGCGCTCGGTGTCGAGAGTCAACCGGGCTGAACCTCGAAACGCACGGGCATGATCAACGGGTAACTGTTCAACGGATTCTCCAGGTGCGCGCTGTAGTTGACGCCGGTGCCGCGCCGGCTCGGCCGCAGCAAACGCCAGAGGATTCGCACTGCGTGCAGGAATTGGCGCGCGAACACTCCGCTCACACCATCGGTGCGGCCGACTGCTTGGGCGAACTGCCACAGCTCGATCCAACTGATGAAGATGAAGTACACGAACACCATTGGATCGATCCCGACGCTTCCCCGGGAGATCAGATCGGCCAGCGCCGCACCGATACACAGCGGTATGAGGATGCGAAGCACTCCTGAGACCAATAAATATCCGGGGCCACGGACACGTGGAACACGGACCCAGACACCGACGATCAGGACCGGAAAGAAGAGGTCCTGGAAATGCGAGCCCAGGTAAGCGCCGAGCCCGGCAATGTCGGACCACATGCCGCCCGCCGTCGATTCCTGTCGGGCCACGACGAACACGACCGAGAGCAGTGCCGTAGCCAGGATGTAGAGCGGGATCCGACCGGGCCGGACCGATCGGACCGGACTGGGGCTGCGACGGGCCAGCCCCGGGCTGATCGGTCGGCCGATGGGCGGCATGATCGACAGGTCCGGATAGTGCGACACCATGGCGTCGACATCGTCGTGGAAGGTGACGTCCGGCAAATTCCGCACCAGCGTCTCGCGGAGTTCCGTCGGCAATGCACCGGGTGCCACCCACAGTGCCAGGACCCTGCCCGCCTGTGAGCGCCATCCTCTGGACCCGCTCAGGGTTTGGCCCTCCAATGCGACGACCGCGACCAATTGGTCGGCTTGTTCATACTGCGCGCGCAATATCGGCAGGCTGCGGAAGGTGTAGATGCCACACCGGCAGCCTTCGACCGGAGCCTGGTGGGTCGCTTTGCGACGGCAGGCAGCGATGCACACCCCCCCGCGCCAGGAGTCGTCGAGCGCGATGACCGGCAGCAGATTGCCGTCGTCACTGACGCGGAACGTTCGCAATCCATGAACATCGACGAAAAGGTCGCTCACCGGACGGGTGCGGGTTCCTTCTGCGGCGACGGTTCCTGGCGGCGCGGGGCCGGCTCCGGCGTGGCCGGCAGTACCGGTCGAGCCGGAAGGATTTCGACCCGCTTCGGGTCCGCTCCGATGTCACCCACGGGTTTTCCTCTCCGCACGTCCGTTCGAGCTGTTGCAGGTCCTACCACTGAAGATTCTATGACTTTCTCGTCCGCACCTTCCTGGACATCGCTGAGACAGTGCTTCGACGGCGGTGTCGGTGTTGCGGAGAGCTGATTACTGATCGGAGGCGGGCTTGCGAGACAGCAGGTGACCGGGCCGGTCGGTCGGCCCGGCCGGACGGTCGGACGGTCGGTGGTCGGGCGGCCCCGACCAGCGGCTGCTGGATCGGACCAACTATTGGGATTCGGCACTGGATGTCCTTTTCGCCTTTCCGGCAGTCGAGCCGAGCGTGGCGCCGCTGATCGCTTCCTTTCGCGCAGCAGGTCCGCTCGATCGCCCTACGGCCGCAGCGCCTCATCGGCCGCGTTGCGGGCCTTGTCGATGGTTTCACCGAGATGCTCGAGGCGTGGACTGGTCGCCTCCAACTCCTGCGGGTCGCCTGCTTGCTCGCGATCCGCTGCTTGGTTCGGGTCTGCTGCCTGGTTCGGGTCGGCCGTTTGGTTCGGGTCCGCTGCCTGATTGGGGTCGGCCGTTTGGTTCGGGTCCGCTGCCTGGTTCGGGTCCGCTGCGCGCGCCGAGTCGTTTCCGTGCTCGCGAGCCACAGCGTCGGAGGTCCTCTCGATATCGACCGAGCTGGTCGCCTCGTCGGTTTGCGACGAGGGCCGGGGGTCGGGTCCGGCGCCGGCGCCGAACGAGCGGCCGTGGGCAGCCTCGCCGGCATCCGGAGCGTCGGCACCGGGGGCCGCTTCTGCGTCCGGTGTCTTGCTGGTGTCCAGGTCGTTGTCGGACGCGTTCGGAATCGTCATGGCCGTTCCCTTCGGTCGATGCATCGGTCGGTAACCCTGAGGATCAGATTTCGGAGCGAGCCGGTCCACCCACATGTCCGGCGCACATGCCACCGTAGGGGACCCGACCGGCCTACGCGCATCGACCTCGTCTCGGCACGCCCGACTCCCAGCGGCGGGGACGCCCCGGCGAGGCGCATCGACCGGTTCGACAGCTCCGTTCGGTTCGCCGGACCTGCTTGCGGGTACCCACTGCGGCGCGGGACATCCGGCTTCTGCGCCCGTATCGAACGAATCGGAAGAAGGGTATTCACATGGCACCCAGGTCAACTTGGAAGGCTCATACCGAGCATGGTTCTCAAACCGGAAAAGAGCGCGACAACCTGCCTGACGAGGTCTTCGCCTTTCCCGAACAGCGGAAGGAGCCGCTCACCGACGCCGCGCATGTCCGGGCCGCTCTGGCTCGCTTCGATCAGGTCGCCGACGTGACGGACAATCACCGCGAACTCGCTTTCGCGAATATTCTTGCTGCGGCGAAGCACTATGACGTGGACGTGGCCGAGACGGATTGGCGCCAGCTAGGCGCAAAACCGCACACGAAAAACTCCGCTCAGTGATCCAGGGCGAGCCAATGATCGAGGCGGAGTCCCAGTGATCGAGAGGGAGCCCCAGTGATCGAGAGGGAGCCCCAGTGATCCAGCTCGACGGTAGCTATTACGGCGTGCCGACCTCCGTCTTGGAACTGGCCTCGTAGTTGATGTTGGTCAGATCCGAACGCAGGAAATCGTCGTCCAGCAGCTTCAGCAACGCCCATCTGCGCTGCGGTTGTGGGTTGAAGACCAGCGCGGGAACGTCACCGGACCGGTCGATGTCCACCTCGATGTGGGTATTGCGCTCCAGGAAATGCAGGACGCTCGGCATGTCAAGTGCCTCCGGATAGCCAGGTTGTTGCATCTTGTGGGCGATGCTGGACAGTTTGCGCATCATGTTCAGATCCGACTCGCAAGCAGCCCGCAGGGCGTCCCCGCCGACGATGTTCAGCTTGCCCAGGGTGGCGGCGTAGGTGGTCGCAGCTCTTCTTCGAAGGTCCGGCAACGCACCGAACAGCGATTCGTAGGCGGCGTTGCTCTTCATCAAGACCGTGCCGCCGAGAGTGAACAGTCGCAGGTTGCGGTCGATCACCAGCGGTTGAGCATCCAGGGAAGCAAACCGCTCGCCGGTCCAGAAGGCGAAGATGCGTTTGCCGCGTTGCAGGGCCTTCTCGGGGGAGAAGCCCTGGTAGACCCGTGCCAGACCGCGACCGTCTGTACTACTCACTCGTAGAACGAGCAGATTGCGGCGCCCGAACTCGGTATTCCGGTCGTACTGGACAGGCGTCGGGGCAAGAACGAGCTTTTCCAGATCCGCCAGCGGTCCGACGCCGATGCGAGTGTGTATCCACTGTTGCGGCGCCGGGACGAACCCTAGATCCACCGGGCGTAGCTCACTCTCCGCCGCCGCGGCGGCGGTTTCCGTAACCTCTTTCAAGAACTCCTGAGCCAGATCAGCACTGATGGGCACGTCGAAGACAGTGGGCGCATCCGACAGGTGTTCGCTCACCACCATCAGCGCGACGGTCAAGCCGGCGGGATCGGCAAGGACGCGCAACAGGGCGCGCAATTGCGGCTCGGTGTGCGGTGTCGTCGTCTCGTCGGGCGTCACACCGGCTCCAGCTCTGGTTGAGGCCGGGGTTCCCGGCGTGGCTTTACCTGGACGTAGATGTAGCCGCCCAGCGGTACGAGGGAGACGGTCTGCCCGGGCGCGAGGTGCCAGGCCCGGCTGATGACCAGCAGGAACCCGGAATCGGACCGCCCTAGTTCGAAGATCCGATACCCGAGTAGCGCTAGCACGGGGTTGGCGAAGTACATGTCCCCTTGCACGTAGAGCACCGCAATCATGACCAGGTAGATGAGTAACCCCCAGCGGGCCGGCGGTGCGGCGGTGCTCCCGGTGACCAAGAACGGTACGACGTAGGAAGCGAAGAATTTGAGTGCCTCGCCCTCCCTCGGCTTGGCGGTGTGGATCCGTTCGACCGACGCATTGCGGCGAGGTACCGCGGCGACGAGGAACGCGGCCAGGCCGGCGATGCCGGCGGCGGCCAGCGCCGCGAAGGTCCACCGCAGCCAGGCGAGCTGGAACGAATTCAAGGTGGCGAGCAGCACCAACAACGGCGCATAGGCGGCAGCAAGCATGATCGCCCGGATGGACGACGATGGGCGGAACGCTGCGCTTCGCATGGCAGGAACGCTAGCGAACGTCACCGACACCCGGTAAATCGCAGCTTGCCGGGCCGGGGAATATTTGTGACTTGCATCATGTTCCGTCGAACAAGATCAAAAGCACCTTCACCAGCGGAAATAGCGCAGAGATTGGCTCGTGATCTTGCCGTTATTCATCCGTGATGACCGATTCGGGGCTTCCATTCTCATGAATGTTTCCGTAGTTTGGCCTGCGGGGCAACTGAGCATCAATTGCCCGTACAAAAACTTCGACGGCCACCGCGCCGAACGCTGTCCAAATCGGCCGTCGAAGCCATGACACACAGAAAGGCTTGGACAGCGACGGGGGACCCAAGTAGATCGGAAGTCGAAACACTTCCTTGGGGTCAAGTCGACCGAGATCAGTATGCCTCGGTCGCCGGGCACCTCCCTTCTGCCGCTTCGCTCACCACCCGCGACGGCAGCCGCCCGAACCCGACAGCTCACTCCGCAGGCGCAGCAAGGGGACACAGTCACCATGAGCACTGGCTACATCGGTCGGCATCGCCGACTCTCCACCACCCGCACCCTGGCCTTCCGTACGGTCACCGCCGGTGTCCTGATGGGCGTGCCGATCCTCGGCCTGGCCACTCCCGCCTCGGCTGCTCCCGATTCGACCTGGGATGCGGTGGCACAGTGCGAGAGCACGGGCAACTGGGCGATCAACACCGGCAACGGGTACCACGGTGGGCTCCAGTTCACCGACTCCACCTGGGCCGCGAATGGCGGATCCGCGTACGCCTCGCAGGCCGAGGGTGCCACCCGCGAACAGCAGATCGCCGTCGCCGAGAACGTCCTGGCGAGCCAGGGCTGGGGCGCATGGCCGGTCTGCTCGAAGCAGGCCGGTGCTACCGGCCAGGGCGTGACCCCCCGCGCGCAGGTTGCCAGCAGCAGCGACACCAGCAGCAGCAACTCGAGCAACTCGAGCAGCAGCACCGACTCGAGCAGCAGCACCGACTCGAGCAGCAACAGTGCCTCGAGCAGCAACAGTGCCTCGACCAGCGGCAGCGATTCGAATTCGGCCAGTTCCGCCTCCAGCGTGGACTCCTCGACGACAGTGTCGGATTCCAGCAGCTCGAGCCAGTCGACTGCGGACTCCTCGTCCAGTTCGACTCAGCCGGCTGCAGCCACCCAGAGCAGCACCCCCGCCAGCGCTTCGGACGGCACCTACACCGTTCAGTCCGGCGACACGCTGTTCAAGATCGCTGCCGCACAAGGTGTGGCCGGAGGCTGGCAGACGCTGGCCAAGGCCAACGCCGACGTCATCAGCAACCCGGACGTCATCTACCCGGGTCAGGTTCTTCGACTGGGCTGATCTGCGCAGATCCACCACCATCGCCCGTCGCCCGCCCCGTCGTCATTGTCGGGGTGGGCGTCGGTGTCTTCCGGGCATGCCACCATGGAGCCGTGATCGCTCGACCTGTTCCGACCGCACCGCGGACTGCGACCGATCGCTGTCCGGGTCTGCTCCGGGTCCACCTGGCTGCTGACGGCGCGCTGATCCGGCTGCGTCTACCTGGCGGCAGGGTCACCTCGGCGGCATTGGCCGCGCTGGCGCGCATCGCGGCCGAGTTCGGGAACGGCGAAGTGCAACTGACCTCCCGAGGCAACGTGCAACTACGGGGGGTCGCGGTTGGAACCGACGGCCAGGTGCCTGCCGAGCTCGTCGCTCGAGTGGTGTCGGCGGGCCTGCTCCCCTCGGTGACTCACGAACTCGTTCGCAATATCACCTGTTCACCTTTGACCGGACGGGTCGGAGGTCTGGCCGATCTGCGGCCCTTGGTCACCGAATTGGACGAACTGATCTGCAGTACGCCCCGGCTTTCCGAACTTCCCGGACGCTTCTTGTTCGGCCTTGACGACGGCAGTCATGACATCGCTGCGTTGGCCTGTGATCTCGGCGTGCAGGCCGTGTCTGCACACCACGTTGCGCTGCTGGCCGGGGGAGCCGTCGGCCCGGCGATACCGACGGCGCGAGCAGCAGCCTGCCTGATCGCCCTTGCCGAGGCGTTCCTGTGCCGACGGGGCGCCGGGCTGGGTGCAGCGTGGCACGTTCGGGAGCTGGCTGGTGGTGGAGTCGGCCTGCTCGGTGAGGTGTTCGCATCCGGATCCGAGTTCCCATCCGTATCCGCCACCACCTTGACCGTGGGCCCGAAGGACCGCGCCGATGCGGCCGGGGTCGGTCGCTACGGCCGCCTGCGGCAGCAGAACGGACGCATTCTTGTCTCGTTCGTCGTTCCCTTGGGGCTTCTGACCGCCACCCAACTCAAGGCTTTGAGCGCCCTTTCGGCACGCTGCGCCGGCGAACTGATCGTGACGCCGTGGCGAGGAATCGTTGTTCCGGATGTTCCAACCGAAATGTCGAACGCTTCTACGCTAGAACACCAATTCGACTCTCTCGGCCTATCGCTCGATCCGGAGTCCGGATGGCGAAACCTTTCGGCGTGCACCGGCGCTCCCGGGTGCAGTGCGGCCTTGGGTTCCACCCGGCCGATTGCCGAGCGGCTCGCTGCGCAGATGACAAGTGGCGCGCGGCTGCCGGTGCACGTGATCGGCTGTGAGAGAAGATGTGGTGCACCGCAGAGCGACCATCTGGAGGCCCGCATCTCAACCACGTCTGGTACGGAACCCTGCTTGGTGACCAGGTCCGTGAGTACCTCAGGTTCCGGAGTCGATTCGCCGGGAATCTTCGACGGTGATCTTTCGCTGCTTCTGGCTGACGCAGTGGGGTATCCAGGGAAAGCGTCATGAGCGAACCACTCGTCGGGCCGACGCAGCCCGCTCGCCGCTACGACTACCTGACCGATGGCGCCGAAATCTATCGGCTTTCCTTTGCGACGATCCGCTCGGAGTCGGACCTGTCGGAAATTCCCGTCGGCGCCGAAAAGCTCGCCGTTCGAATGGTTCACGCCACCGGCCAGGTTGATCTGACTCGCGATCTCAGAATTCATTCCAACCTGGTGACCGCGGCGAGATCGGCCCTGCAAAATGGCGCTCCGATCCTCACCGATGCCAATATGGCAGCTGCCGGCGTCACAGCCGCCCGCCTGCCCGCCGCCAATGAAGTAATTTGTACGCTGCGGGATTCCAGGGTCCCCGAATTGGCAAAGCGGTGGAACACCACCAGATCCGCAGCGGCCGTCTCGCTGTGGGGTGAGCGACTGTCCGGAGCTGTGGTCGCAATCGGCAATGCGCCCACCGCATTGTTTCACCTGTTGGAATGGATTTCCGCAGGTGGTCCACGGCCGGCTGCGATCATCGGTGTGCCGGTGGGATTCATCGGAGCAGCTGAGTCGAAAGAGGCGCTGCTGCAACATGAATTCCGAATTCCGTATCTCGTGGTTCGAGGTCGCCGTGGCGGGTCCGCTCTTGCCGCCGCAGCGGTGAACGCACTTGCCCAGGAGCGTGAGGCATGACGGGTCGGCTGTACGGAGTCGGTCTCGGGCCGGGTGATCCGGAATTGGTCACCCTCAAGGCAGCTCGAATCATCGGCACCGCCGACGTGGTCGCCTATCACTCCGGCACGCATGGGCGCTCCATCGCCCGTTCGATCGCCGTCGAGCTGTTGCCGATCGGTGTGATCGAGGAGGCGCTGGTATATCCGGTCACCACGGTCCGGTCCGAGCATCCCGGAGGCTATCGGGCCGCCATGGTCGACTTCTACGACAAATCGGCCGCGCGGTTGGCCGTGCATCTGCGCGCCGGACGGACGGTCGTGGTGCTGTGTGAGGGAGATCCGCTGTTCTACGGGTCGTACATGTACCTGCACGATCGTCTGTCCGCTCTGTTCGAGACCGAGGTGGTCCCGGGTGTGACGTCGGTCTCGGCGGCCGCCGCCGCGGCGGGAAAGCCGTTGGTGCGCCACGAAGATGTGCTGACGATTTTGCCCGGCACGCTTCCCGGACCGGAATTGGCCCGGCGGCTCGCCGATACTCAAGCCGCGGCAATCCTGAAGCTGGGCCGGACGTTTCCGGCGGTGCGAGCAGCGCTGGCCGAAGCCGGCCGGCTCGACGACGCGTGGTATGTGGAACGGGCGTCAACCCCTGGTCAGACTCTGATCCCGGTCGCCGAAGTGGATGCTGCGGCTGTTCCGTATTTCTCGATCATTCTGCTCCCCGGGTCGGATCGACAAGTTGGTGAGATGTCCGGTGATGGTGGACGATCGGCCTTTCCCGGTGCGGCGAAGAAGGTGCCGGCGGAATTGCTCGTGCTGGGAATGGGCCCTGGGCCGGACAGATGGATCACACCGGAGGTCACAGCGGCGTTGCAGACAGTCGACCATGTTGTCGGCTACGGGCCCTATCTCGACCGGGTGCCGCAGCGCGCCGGCCTGCAGCGTCATGCCTCGGGCAATACCGTCGAGGTGGACCGGGCTCGCTTCGCACTGAACCTTGCGGTCGCGGGCGATCGGGTCGCCGTTGTGTCCGGCGGCGATGCCGGGGTGTTCGGAATGGCCTCCGCTGTGTTCGAAGCGGCTCAAGCGCCGGAATATGCAGAGGTTCCAATTACCGTGCTGCCCGCTGTCACCGCGGCGCAAGCAGTGGCGGCCGCAGCGGGCGCTCCATTGGGTGGCGATTACGCGGTGATCTCGTTGTCGGACCGGTTGAAACCGTGGGATGTGATCGCCGACCGGCTGCGTAAAGTCTCCGAATCCGACCTGGTGCTGGCGATTTACAATCCGGCTTCCCGGAGCCGGGCCACCCAAATGGAAATGGCAAAGCAGTTGCTGTTGCAACACCGGCCCGCCTCCACAGTGGTCGTGATCGGTCGGTCGGTGGGGCGGCCGGACGAGTCCGTGGTGACCACGACCCTGGGTGAGCTGGATCCGGCAACCGTAGATATGCGGTGCCTGCTCATCGTCGGGGCCACCGGCACGTCGGTTTCCGGAGATCGGGTCTGGACCCGGCGCTCCGTGCCCGATCCTGCGGTGCATTTTGCTGCGAATGAGCCGCGCTCGGTTGGAGTTCTGTAGAGCCGGGTTGGCGGACACCTCCCACGTCAGGGTGACTGATTGATGGTGCTGCCCGTCGAGCTTGCCGTCAGGTGCGAGATGGGATGTCCGATCCGCTCTCTGAGAACTGTCGGGATGTTGCAGCGGTCATGAAATGAAGCAATCGTTCGAGGCGACGGCTGACCGTTTGCACTCGAACGAGGTCGCCCGGCTCTGAAGCAATTGTCCGTATCGATGACAGAATCGAGCCTATGGAGTCCAGGGGGGTCGGCAAAGGCGCCAACGTGTTGATCGAGGGTCGTCATCTCACGGTCATTGTCGCCAATGCGCGGAGCGGTGCGGTGGATGCGCTGGCCTTACAACTCGGTGCGAGCGGCACCGTTCGTTCCGATGATGACCTGGTGTTCTACAACCAACTGGCATCTCCTGAGGGTGCTGTCCGGTTGACGGCACCGGACACCTTCACGGTCGACCTGGAACAGGTGCCAATATCCGTTGCGACGCTTGCGATCGGCGTCGCCCTCTCCGATGAGGGACCGGGCTCGGCCATCCCTGCTGGCATCGGCGTGACCGTCGAGTCCCGGACCGACCGATATTGGGCTCCGACCGAGGGCTTGACCACGGAGCGGGCCGCGATCCTGATTGAGCTGTACCGCCGCAATAGCACCTGGAAACTGCGCAACGTCTCAGCCGGATGGGAACAGGGGCTGTCGGCGATGGTCACGCACCATGGCGTCGCCGTCGACGACGGGCCGCGAACAACTCCCGCAGCGACCGTCGACGCCGCTTGGGCGTCACTGTCCACATCCCCGGCGCCACCGTCGGTGGTGTTGCCGGCCAACGAGTCTGATGGGTCGAGCGACCGGAGTGAGGTGACCCGCGCTCCATTCGCGAAAAGCAGGTCTCACCAGCGGATCGCCTGGCTGGTCGCGGTCGTCGCTACGCTCCTGCTGCTCGTCGCGATTTCTGGCCGGGCTCCGGACAGGAGCGCGCCGGTCGCAATGGTCAACGCCCGCATTGCACAGACCTCCTCCAGCGCAACCTCATCGACCGGCAAGCCCAGCATTGCGCCGGTGGCCGCGATGAACTCGTCATCGCCGGAGGTGTCGCCGACGGCCGCTGGGAACTCCGATGCCGGAAAGGCCTTGGCGGCACCGGCGGCGGTGCCGGTTGTGCGGGAAGGGGAAGGAGCGCAATCGGCGGTCACCGCGCTCGAAGCATTGCGGGTGGCCGGCCGTGCTCCCCGGACCGGCTACAGCCGTGCGCGTTTCGGCCGGTCGTGGACCGACGATGTGGACGTCGACGGGGGTCATAACGGGTGTGACACCCGCAACGATGTTCTTCGTCGTGACTTACAAGAATTGACGCTCCGGCCGGGCTCCGGCGGCTGCGTGGTGACAGCCGGAACGTTCACCGATCCATACACCGGTCGGCCGCTGCAGTTCACCGCGGGCAAGCAGTCCGCGGTGCAGATCGACCACGTGGTCTCCCTGTCCAACGCCTGGCAGACGGGCGCGGCCTCGATCACCGCCGCGCAGCGTCAGAACCTGGCCAACGATCCACTGAATCTGCAGTCCACCGCGTCGGCAATCAACCAGGCCAAGGGCGATGGTGATGCCGCGACCTGGTTGCCGCCCAACAAGGCGTACCGCTGCACCTACGTGGCACGCCAGGTGGCCGTCAAGGCGAAGTACCGGTTGTGGGTGACTTTTGCCGAGCGACAGGCAATCTCCACTGTTCTCGCCACGTGCGGAGCGAAACCTGCTTCGCCGCCGATCATTTCGAAACCTCCGTCCTCACAGGTCGCGTCGACGCCGATGGGCCGCACGGTGGCTCCACCGGTGGTCACAGTGCTGGCAGCGCCATCCACGACAACCACGGTGGCTCCGCAGGCGGTCACACTGCTGGCAGCGCCAACCGCCCCGCCCACGACAACCGGCACCCCGCCACCGGCGGAAACAACCAATCCACCACCGGCGGAGACGACGAACCCACCGCCAGCGGAGACGACCACGCCACCGTCGGCGGAGACGACCACGCCGCCACCGGCGGACGTGCTTGCCCCGACGCCGGAATCGACTGAATCAGCGACCGAAACTCCGGCAGCGCAGGCAGATTCCGGCGTGTACTACGCGAATTGCGCCGCTGCGCGGGCTGCTGGCGCAGCGCCGCTGAACCGTGGCGAGCCTGGATATCGGGCCGGCTTGGATCGCGACCACGACGGCATCGCCTGCGAGACCTGAGACACCGCCGACAGGGGTTCACGTGCGCGCATCGCTCATCTCGCGCGGGCACCACCCACCGCTCGAACCTGAGCCGTTCAGGACGAGCCATCCGGGCACGAGTCGGCGCCGAACCAAGCATGCCTTCGGTGACACGCACCAGGCGTCAGGGTGGGCGGAGCAGTGGGTTCGATAAGAAGCGTTGTCTCCGGCGATGATGGGGGACGCGCCAGGAAACGGCCGAGCCCAACTGTGGCGTCACGCCGTTCCGTTCTGCTGGCGGCGGCGTTCGGCCTACCTGCTGCGGTTGCCGGGTGCGCCCGGCCGACGTCGAGCCAGGCCATGGCGATGGCCGCGGAGCCGAAGGCGCCGGTCGAAATCAGGGGCGCCCCGACGACGAGAAGTGAAGCGCGGGGCCGGCTGGCGTACGGCCCTGATGCGTCACAATGGGGTGAATTCTCTGTTCCCCGCACATTGGTCAGCCGGGGTGTTGTCGTCATCATTCACGGCGGTTTCTGGCTGGCCGAATATGGCGCGGAACTCGGCACACCCCTGGCCGCGGACCTTTTCCAGCGCGGCTACGCCACCTGGAATCTGGAATACCGCCGGATCGGAAATGGCGGCGGCTGGCCGCAGACCTTTCAGGACGTGGCAGCCGGAATCGATCATCTTCGGGCGATTGCGCCGACAGCGGGATTGGATTTGCAGAAGGTGGTGGCGATCGGGCACTCGGCCGGTGGACAACTCGCGACATGGGCAGCTGGACGGCGCACGCCCAGCATTGCCGATCCACACGCGGCCACTCGCGTGCGACTTGCCGGAGTTGTTTCGCAGGCCGGCGTTCTGGACCTGGCCGGCGCCGCGCGAGAACACCTCGGTGGGGACGCGACCCAGCAATTGTTGGGCGGCCAGCCGGCGCAGGTCCCCGGCAGGTACACGATGGCCTCCCCGCAGGAAATGCTCCCCAACCGGGTTCCGGTGTGGTGCGTGCACAGTCGATCCGACCGCAACGTTCCCTACGCGCAGAGCGTCAACTATGTCGCTGCGGCGCGTAGAGTCGGCGCTGTCGCGTGTCTGGATACCGTGCCGGGCGACCACTTCTCGTTGATCACCGTCGGCACACCCGCCTGGGAGGCGACTGTGCGACGAACGGTCGAGCTCCTACGATGATCACTGCCGACAGGGGATCGCTGCAATGAGCCATCAGCCGACGTCGGTCGTGCCAGCTGGTCGAAGATGTTGCGGAGCCGACCCTGGTTGATCGGCTGGTGCCAACGCTGTCCGGGTCTGCACGCCCGCCCGGCGCCGACACCTCTCCCGCACGTGGATGCGGGTTTGCCGTCCGCCGTCGAGGGCACGGCTGGCTACCCTGCTGGTCACAGCTTGCTGATGTCGATGTCGTTGGCCATGGCGTTGTAGCCGGCGTCGTTCGGGTGAAGGTGGTCACCGCTGTCGTAGGCGGGGTTCAACTGGTTCGGGTTGCCAGGGGCGCCGGTCGCGGCCGCGAGATCGAAGGCGCCGTCGAACTCCCCGCTGGTGAGGATCCAACTGTTCACAGCCTCGCGGATAGCCTCACCGTTGCTGCTGTAGTAGCCCGCCCCCTGGTAGGGGACGATCGTGCAGCCGAAGATCTTGACGCCGGCGGCGTGCGCCTGACTGATCAGATTCCGGTAGCCGTTGATCATGTCCTGCGTTGTCAACGCACCGTTCGGCCCGGTGTTCGTGCCGATGTCGTTGATGCCTTCGAGAAGGATCACGTCCTTCACGGCGGGCACGGTCAAGGCGTCATGCCCGAAACGCTGCGTGGCGGCCGTTCCGAACTGGCCACCGGTGTCGGTGAGCAGCCGGTTGCCCCGATCCCAGCGTCGACGACGCCCAGCGCCGGCCCGTTCGGTCGGGCCTGCAGACGACGGGCGAGGTAGTTCGGCCAGCGGTTGTTGGCCGACAGGGTGGACAGGGCTCCGTCGGTGATGGAATCACCGAACGCGACAACGGTGTTCTTGGCGGTCGTGGATTGGACGTCCAGCCCGTCGAGGTAGTACCACGCATGGTCGGACGCCGGATAGTTGCCCGCCACGTCGTCGCCGGCGAAGTTTCCTGCGGAGGAGTAGTAGGTCACGTCCTGCGCGTCCCAGTGCCAACTCGAGGTGCCTGCGTTACCCGAGAAGTACACGCTGACGAGCATGTTCTGCTCCGCGCTGACGGTCATCGCAATGGGGTCGCTCGACAGGTCGGCGTGCGCCGCTACCGTCGTCGTGGCCGATCCGCCGAACGTGACGACGTGACGGGTGCCGGCCACTGCAGTCGCGCCGCTCGATTGCACCGCGATGTCAACGGCACCGATCGGAAGCGCATTCGCGCCGTACTGGTTCGAGAGTCGCAGACGTAGGGAGGTACCCGGAACCGTGTTGTGCACGACCATTCGTACCGTCTGGTTGTTGATGCCGTTGCCGTAGCCGGCCAGAGCCGGACCCCAGCCGCCGACCCAGGTCGTCCCCGTCCCGCCGGTCGTCCCTGTTCCGCCGGCGACGAACGCGTTGAACTCGGCGATCGACCACCACGAGCTCGCGCTACCGGTCTGCACGACCTTGACATAGCGCGCGGTGTGCGAAGGAAAGATCACGTCGACGAGAGCGGATGAGCCGCTGCCGCTTGCGACCGCGGCACCCCAGCTGGAGCCATCGGTGCTGACGAACACCTCATACCCGCGGGCATAGTCGCCGCTGCTCGTGGCGGAGTCCATCGTGATCTCACCGAAGCTTTGGGCGGCGCCCATGTCGACGGTCACCGACTGGCCGGAAGCCATCGCTACTCCCGTGCTCCACCGCGTCACGGCGTTGCCGTCGATCATGTTGGCGGGGACGTCGCCGGCCGCCGAGGAGGATGCCGTGACTGTCCAGCCCGTGCGACTCAGCACGGATCCGGGAGCGCCGGTCGTGGGAGTGGTGGTCGTCGTGCTGGGCGAGGTCGTTGTCGTGGGAGTTGTTGTTGTGGGCGGGGTTGTGGTCGGGGTGGCCCCACTGCTGTACACGTTGATCTCCGCGATCGACCACCAGGCGCTGGCGCTGCCGGTCTGCACCACCTTGAGGTAGCGCGCATTCTGAGCGGCGAAGGTCACGTCGATGAGCGCAGCCGACCCGGAGCCGGTAGCAACAGCGGTGCCCCACGTGGTGCCGTCGCTGCTGACGAACACCTGGTATCCGCGGGCGTAATCACCACTGCTTCCTGCGGCGTCCAGCTTGATTTCGTCGAAGGTGTGCGTGGCGCCCATGTCGACGGTCACCGACTGGCCGTTCGCCATCGCGACGCCAGTACTCCACCGGGTCCCAGTGTTGCCGTCGAGCATGTTGGCCGGATTGTCGCCGGGTGCCCAGGACGAGGCCGCGGCGACCCATCCGGTACGGCTGAGCGCCGTGGAGCCACCCGTCGTGGCCGAGGCGGGGGAGTAGGCGTCGAATTCGGCGATCGACCACCAGGCGCTGGCGCTGCCGGTCTGCACGACCTTGACGTAGCGCACCGTCTGGGCGGTGAAGGTCACGTCGATCAGGGCGGCCGACCCGGTGCCGGTAGCTACCGCAGTGCCCCACGAGGTGCCGTCGGTGCTGACGAATACCTGGTAGCCGCGGCGTAGTCACCGCTACTGCCGGCGCTGTCCATCGAGATCTCACCGATACTGCGTGTCGCCGCCATGTCGACGGTGATGGACTGGCCGCCGGCCATCGCGGTGCCAGTGCTCCACCGGCTTGCCGAGTTTCCGTCGAGCACGTTCGAGGCGGGTTCGCCCACGTCAGAAGCGGACGCGGTGGCGGTCCAGCCGGTGCGTGCCAGCACCGTCCCCGCTGCGGCATCAGCGTTGGCCGCCACCCGGGTGAAGGTGGCCAGCAAGCTGCTCAGCGTCAGGAGTCGAACGCCTGCGCCGGTCCGCCGGCGCACGCTCGTTGCTGTTTGCGACCCCGTCGGAGGTGGAGACGTTGGTCACTATGTCAGACGGCGTGACCACTGTGTCAGGCGGCCTGGCGAAAGTCCATGCAGCGCTTGTGGCGGCCCACCCAGGCGCTCCAGCGGCCCACACCCGGGCGCGCCGGCTCGCGATTTCCCCTCAGACCCAGCCCAGGGCTGACCGTCCGGACCAGTTGGCCAGACGTTCAGTGGGACCCGCCTCGGCGCGAGGCTCCACGACCGCGGAGAAGGGCACGCCGGGCACGCGAGCGTCGGCGGGGATGAAGCGGCCCACCACCGAAGCCGTCGGCTCGACGAGTGCCGGATCGGCTTCGGCTGGCTGCCCGGTCGCGACGGCCAGGTCCCAGCCGTGCACGAGGGCTTCGTTGGTATAACCCCAGAGCGCGAAACGGCCCGGTACCTCGCCCCATGGGACGGTCACCAGCTTGTCGAGCAGGGCATCGTCGGCCCACGCCCGCTGGGCGCGCTCGGCCAGCTGCGCAAACGTGCCTGCGTCGTGTTCGGGCGCAAGCGGCGGCACCGAGTCGGGGCTTCCCAGCTCCGCGATGGCGACTATCCGGGCGACCGTGGCGACCAGGTGCGACGCCAGGGTCTGCACGTCGAATTCGTCGCACGGAGTGGGCCGCGTGCGCTGATCGTCTCGGACGGCACCGAGCAGGCCAGTCACCCAGTTGGTGGCACCGAAGTAGATCGGGCGAGGGTCGATCAGTGGGGAAGCGGTGCTTGCGGGCATTACGGAGATCCTCTCGTCGGTGCCGCTGGGACGCGGCGGCCATGGAGTCGAGTGAACCGAGCAAACATGCCGTCTGCTGTCATGTTTTCCTGGCAAGATTTCCGGACATGCGCGCAGACCGGCTGCTGGCCATCCTGATGCTGCTGCAACACCGCGGCCGGCTGACCGCCGCGGAGCTGGCGGCAGAGTTGGAGGTGTCCCACCGGACGGTGCTCCGCGACGTCGACGCCCTGTCCACTGCCGGGGTTCCCGTCTACACCGACCGCGGACGCGGCGGGGGTATCAGCCTGACCCCCGGCTACCGCACCGATCTCACCGGCCTCACCCTCGACGAAGCAAAGGCGCTCCTGTCCTCCGGATCCGGCCGCGTCGCTTCCCCCGCCTTCGCCAGCGCCATGCGCAAGGTCGCAGCCGCTCTGCCGGAGCCGCACCGCGCGCAGGCCGCCCTGGCAGCGCAGCGGATCCTGGTACGCCCCGACGGATTCGCCTGGCCCCGGGCGCCCGAGCCGCACCTCGTGGGGCTGCAGCGGGCAGTGATCGACGGGCTGCGGGTGCGTGCGCTGTACCGTCGCCGCGATGCGGCCGCCGCCGAGCGAACCCTGGACCCCGTTGGGTTGGTCTACGCGGGCGACCACTGGTACCTGCTGGCCCTACGCGACGGTACCGAGCGGACGTACCGCGTGTCCCGAATCGAGGAGCTGACGGTGCTCGCCGAGCCCGCCGCGCGCCCTCCGGACGTCGACCTGGAGGCCGCATTCCTGGCAAACTGGGCGTCCTTCCGGAGCTCGCTACCGAAGGTGACCGTGACTTGCCTGGTGCGCGAGGATGCTTGGAAACCACTGTCCGACACTGCAATTCGCGTCCCGGGTCGCGAAGCCGGACCCGACGGTTGGTCGCGTTCGGAGTTGGAATTCGCCGAAGACAACCATGCCGTGCGCGCGCTCTGGGCCGCGGGACCCGCGGCCGTAGCCCTCGCGCCTCAGCGGATTCGGGATGAGCTCGCGGCGCGAGCGGCCGAGACCGCGGCCGGCTATGCGACGCAGCCGTTGGTCGCAGCAACGGAAAAGTCAGCGGGTGCGATCCCGAACGGCGTAGAGATGTGAATCGGCGAAGTGCTGTGCGCCGAGCACTTTCCCGACGATGATGACGGCTGCCTGCCGAAGGCCGGCCGCCTCCACCTGGTCCGCAATATCGGCCAGGGTGCCGCGCAGAACCAACTCGCTCGGCGCGGAAGCGTTGGCCACCACGGCAACCGGCGCATCCGACCCGTACTCCGGCACCAGGTCGTCCACCACCTGGCGGATGCGGGTGATCGCCAGATGCAGGACGAGGGTGGCTCGGCTCCGCGCCAGCAACGACAGCGCCTCGGTTTCGGGCATCTTCGTGGATCGAGCCTGAGCCCTGGTCAGCACAACAGTCTGGGAAAGTTCCGGTGCGGTCAACTCGCAGCCGAGAATCGCTGCCGCTGCGGCATAGGCTGGAACCCCGGGTGTCACGTCCCAGGGCACTCCGGCCTGGGCCAGGCGCCTGGTCTGCTCCGCCAGAGCGGAATAGATGGACGGATCACCTGAGCACAGCCGGGCTATGTCAGCGCCGGCCCGATGTGCGGCCACCAGGTGCGAAGTGATGTGGTCCAGGTCGAGATGTTGGGTGTCGATGAGCGTCGCACCCGGCTGGCAATGCGCGAGAACTTCTGGAGTCACGTACGTTCCGGCGTAGAGGCAGACCGACGACGACCGCATCAGTGTGACTGCTCTGAGCGTCAGCAGATCCGCGGCCCCCGGACCTGCCCCGATGAAATGGACCGTCATGATTCACCCGACTCGTGGGTGCTCTTGACGATGGACCATTGAGTGACAGCGCGGGCCGGCGTCCAGCCGGTGAAAGATCCGAGTGGTTCCGCGCGCTCCACCGACAGTCGGATCAGTTCCCCGCCCTGCAACTTGTACCGGTCGATCAGGACGAGTTCCGTCTCCAGGGTGACGGCGTGAACCACCAGCCGGCCACCGATGTCCAATGCTGCCCAACAGGTTTCGAGAACGCCGGGGACATTGGCGCCCCCGCCCACGAAGATGGCGTCAGGTCGCGGCAGTGCCGCCAAACCTTCCGGGGCGCGCTCGTTGACCACCGCCACGCCGGGTACACCGAGCTTCTCGGAATTGGCGACGATGCGCGCAGCTCGCACCGCGTCTTGCTCGAGGCAGACTGCGGCGCAACGGCTATCGGTTCGAGCCCATTCAATGGCGATCGAGCCGGCTCCGGCCCCGACGTCCCAGAGCAGCTGCCCGGGAGTTGGCGCCAACCGTGCCAGGGCACTGGCCCTTGCATCCCGCTTGGTCAGCTGCCCGTCGCTCCCGAAGGCCTCGTCCGGCAGGCCCGCAATGGCGGGCAGCAGACTCGTTCCGTCGTCCGGTCGCAGTTCCAGGCAGATGACGTTCAGCCGCGGCGATCGGATGTCAGCCCAGGCCGCCGGGCTGCTCCCCGAACGGCTCTCCTGGGGGCCGCCCAGCTCGCCCAGCACGGTCATCGAGCTGCTGCCGTACGCGGCCCCCACCAGCAGAGCCGCCACGAGGGCAGGGGTGTGCTCGTCGGAGGAGAGCACGATCAAGCGCCGGCCGGGAGTCAATCGGGCCAGCACCACGTGCGGATTCCGGCCTACCACCGTCACCACATCGGCCGACTCCGCCGACCACCCCATCCTCGCCCGCGCCAGAGCGACGCAGGAGACGGCCGGAACGATCCGGACGTTGCCGGGGCCGAGCCTGGCGATCAACGTACTTCCGATGCCGGACAGCAGCGGATCGCCGGAGGCGAGCACGAGGAGATCCCGGTCGCGGTATTCGGCCAGCAGGGCCGGAAGCGACGGCAGTATCGGTGTGGGCCACCTTCGACGATCTTGCCCCTCGATGTCCGGCAGCAACGTCTGTTGCCGATGCCCGGCCACCACGAGCGGCGCGGCCAGGATGAGCTCACGAGCCAGCTCGCTCAAGCCTGCCCAACCGTCGGCGCCGATACCGACCACGGTGACCCGCGGACCGGGGTCACGGACAGGTTCGGCACTGGTGCAATTCATGTTCTTGCGACCCTAGTCCACGAGCAACGAGGGCCGAGTTCAATTGCCGCTTCGTCGAAGTGGCGCACGAAGCGGACCGTGGTGCGCCTGGTTGTCCGTATCCGGGCGCAGCGGTCGGTTCAGCAAGCGCCCCATCGGCAAGCGCGTCGTTCGGGACGGCGTGCCATGGGCAGGAGCGCCTCGCCGGGCCAGACTGTGGGATCATCGGCGCGACGAGTTGCAGAGGAATCCGGTGGGTCGCGTCAGCTGTTGGCGCGAGAAATCCGGAGCGGTCCCGCCACTGTGAACCTGTACTTCCGGGAGCCCGAGCCGGTAGCGCAGAAAGCCAGGACGTCTGTGCCTGTCCTGCCCCTGCTCCGCGGGCGGCAGAGCGATCAGCGCGGGCGTGGACACCCGCACGAGGCGAGAGGCGGCCGCAGTCGGCCATGCGTTCTTATCCCTTCACCGCCGTCGTCGGTTCCGACGACATGGCGTTGGCCCTGGCGCTGTGCGCCGTGTCCCCGGCGATCGGCGGCGTGCTGGTCCGCGGTGAGAAGGGAACGGCCAAATCGACGATGGTGCGAGCGCTGGCGACCTTGCTGCCGGCTGTCGATGTCGTCGACGGCTGTCGATTCTCGTGCGATCCGGCCGATCCCGACCCTGGCTGTCCCGATTCCGATCGGCACGCAGTCCCGGGCGCTACGCACAGACGGCCGGCCCGGCTCGTCGAGCTGCCGGTTGGTGCCACAGAGGACCGAGTGATCGGGTCGCTGCATCTGGAAAGGGCGCTCTCGGCCGGAGTCACCGAATACGAGCCGGGGTTGCTGGCGGCCGCCCACCGCGGGTTGCTCTACGTGGACGAGGTGAACCTGCTGCACGACCACCTGGTCGACCTGCTGCTCGACGCTGCGGCGATGGGACGCTCCACCGTCGAGCGCGATGGTGTGTCGGTGGCCCACGCCGCCCGTTTCGTACTGGTGGGCACGATGAACCCCGAGGAGGGAGAGCTGCGGCCGCAACTGCTGGACCGATTCGGGCTGACCGTGGAGATCCGCGCTCCACGAGATCCGGCTCTGCGCGCCGAGGTGATCCGGCGCCGGCTGGCGTTCGATGCAGATCCCGACGGGTTCGGAGCTGGGTATACAACGGACGAGGATGAGATCTCGGCCCGGATCCGACAGGCCCGAACAGCTTTGACGTCTGTCTCGTTGTCCGATGCGGCCCTGGTCAAGATCGCCGAGATCTGCGCGGCGTTCGAGGTGGACGGCATGCGCGCCGACATCGTCACGGCCAGAGCGGCGGTCGCGCATGCGGCTTGGCACGGACGAGCGACCGTGACCAGAGCCGATATCCGCGCAGCTGCGCGGCTCGCGCTGCCACATCGGCGCCGCCGCAACCCGTTCGACGCTCCGGGGCTGGACGAGGCGCTGCTGGACGCCATTCTCGGTGACCAGGAACCGGACCCCGACGAGCCGAAGCCCGGTGAGCCCGAGCCCGGTGAGTCAAGCTCCAACGAGTCCGGTCCCGGCGAATCGGGAGACGCGGCAACTGATCTCGACCAGAACGCGCCGCGGCCCGGCGCGGAGGGCCAGGACAAGAACTTGCCGCAGAACCAGGACGATCACGCACCGGCTGACTCGGGAGAGTCCGATCCGGCCGGACGCCGCCCGGACGCCGGGCGATCGAAGGCAGCGGACCCGGATGGCGCCCCCGATGTGGCGCCCGCCCTGCCTGCCGGCAACGAAGGCGGCCCCGGTCGCACCTTCACCCCGGGAGATGCCTTTCGAACCAGACTGTTCACCGTCGCGGGCACCGGCGTCGGCGAGGCGGGCCGCAGGTCTCGCGCCATCACCTCACTCGGCCGCACCGTCGGTTCGTCGCCGCTCGTCGGCCGCGCGAGCGGCACTGTGCATCTGACCGCGACGGTTCGAGCGGCTGCGCCACACCAGTTGTCACGGGGTCGCTCCGGAGCGCGCTTGGTGCTCCGTCCCGACGATCTGCGCATTGCAGTCAAGGAGGGCCGGGAGTCGAACCTGGTGTTGTTCTGTGTCGACGCCTCCGGGTCGATGGCAGCCAGAAAGCGGATGGAGCAGGTGAAGGCAGCGGTGTTGTCACTGCTGCTGGACGCCTACCAGCGGCGGGACAAGGTCGGGCTGGTGACCTTCCGTGGCTCGGCCGCCGCGCTTGCCCTGCCGCCGACATCGTCGGTCGAAGTCGCTGCAAAGAGGTTGGCGGACCTTCCGGCCGGCGGCCGGACGCCGCTGGCCGAAGGACTGCTGACCGCCCGGGAAACTCTCCGGCTGGAACGTATTCGGGATCCGCGTCGCCGACCGCTGCTGGTAGTGGTGACGGACGGGCGCGCCACCGCTGGATCCGACGCGTTGCGTCGCTCCCGTCAGGCGGCTGAACTGCTTGCCGCAGAACGAATTTCGAGTCTGGTGCTGGACTGTGAGACCGGCCGATTCCGAATGGGTCTGGCCGTGGTGCTGGCCGAGATGCTTGTCGCGCAATATGTTCCGCTCGAGGAGGTGGGGGCGCAATCGCTGCTCGGCGCGGTGCGGGAGACCGTGCAGGGCACCGGGCGCAAGGATTTGGCCAGGAGTTCTGACATCACCGCGAAGGCTCCGATCGCGAAGGGCTCCACCGGGAGCGGAAGGGCCGCCTGATGCCACAAGCACAACCGGAATCGGTTCCGCAGGACGGGTTGACGACGCGTCAGCGGCGAAACCGAGCCCTGCTCATGGTTCACACCGGTGACGGCAAGGGAAAGTCAACGGCCGCATTCGGTCTCGCGCTGCGCGGCTGGAACCAGGGTTGGTCGGTCGGCGTATTCCAATTCGTGAAATCGGCCAAATGGCGCATCGGCGAGCAGACCGCGTTGGAGACCTTGGCGAAGGTGCATGCGGAGCAACGTGTGGGCGGGCCGATCGAGTGGCACAAGATGGGTTCCGGTTGGTCCTGGAGTCGTCGCACCGGCACCGAGGCGGACCACGCTGCCGAGGCCGCCGAAGGCTGG
>JAABUU010002781.1_pt1 | contig 24014 bp, 26 predicted proteins | sample 5559301 | NCBI WGS metagenome assembly JAABUU01 (sample SAMN10711884, study PRJNA513360) | rock metagenome | isolation source: Antarctica rocks | place: Antarctica: Victoria Land, Richard Nunatak white | reverse complement strand
GCATGGGATCAACGCGCCGCAGTGGGAATGGAAGGCAGGCTGCGCGCGCCGCCCGCAGACACAGAACGGACGGCGAACAAGTAGTCGTCTTTGGACAAGGGCAGCGTGACGGTTTGCGTGTTCCCCACAGTTTGCGTGTTTCCCACGCTTTGACTGCCCTGCCAGTCGGGGGCATTGGTAGGTCGCCACAGCACTTCATAGGCCGCAGCATCGGGCACGGGGTTCCAGGTCAGCGTGGTGACCGGGCTGAGATCGGCTTTCAATAAAACGTTCTGCGGAGAAGGGGGGGCAGATGCCAGCGAGGCGACAGTAGCGGCATTCACGCGGGCGACATCGGCCAGATACTTGTAATCCACAAATTGTGGCAAGTCACCGTACTGCACTCCGTTCTCCACGCGCACATCCTGATGCTGATGCCGCCAGTCTTCATTGGGTTCGGTCAGGCGCACAGCGGCATAGCCATGCTGCACGAACGGCTGATGATCCCCGCCGCGCAAGTATCTATCCAGACGGTAAATCAGCGTTGTTCCGAAGCCAGGTACGTAGCGCCTGTCGGCATCCAACACGGCGCGGCCCAATGTGCGCGCGGGCGTATCGGCATCGGTTCCTGCGGCGCGGCGGCGGGCTGTCTGCGCAGGCGTTTCCAGGGGGTCGGCACCGGATGCGAACACGCGCACATGCAAGGGATCATACGCGCCCTCCTGTCCGTGCGAGCTGCCGACGATGTCATTGGTGATCATCGCCAGCACGTCGCGCTTGCCGTCGGCCATTTCCTGCGCGAGATGGGTGGAGCCGTACAAGCCTTGCTCTTCGCCGGTCACGGCCACAAACTTAATTGTCGCAGGGTAATGATGCCCCGCCATGACGCGGGCCAGCTCCAGGGCGACCGCCACCCCGGACGCATCATCGTTGGCACCGGGGGCATGGGCAGTCGCGTTCATCACATCGGTAACGCGCGAGTCGTAGTGGCCGCTGACAATCACAATGCGCTCTGGTTTGGCATCGCCGGGCAGCGTCGCCACCACATCGGTCAGGCGCACGGGCGCGGGCAAACGATCTCCGGCGGGCTGTATCCAGGTATCGCGCTCCACCTGCAGGCGTCCGCCGGTAGATTTAGAGATCGCCTCTAATTGTCCCGCGATCCACGCCACAGCCTGCGTGCTCCCCGATGGCGACAGTGTATGGCGTGTTGGAAAAGCGGCGAGAGTCCGCACCGTATGTTCCAGCGGGGCGGCAGCCACGGCGTCTACGACCGCCTGCACGGCGGCATCTTTCTCCGGCGGCGGGCCGGCGAGGGCAGGGCGACCTACAGTCAGCGACAGCAGGGCGGCGGTAAAGGGCAGCAAAGCAAGAGGCTTGTGGGTTGTCATCGTCACGTAGGAACTCCTTTAGGGTCAAAATCCGACGGACATGAGAGGACGGCAGCGCTGCCAGAGAAGACTGTTGAGAGAGGATACTTTATTCGCGGCACGGCGGCTGTTTCCCTGCCAATTTTGTGAATACATCCCGGATGCTCTCAGACTAGGCCGGACATGTTTGACAACCCAAAGGCGGTACAGATAAACCGTACCACCCTTGGGCTGCCGAAACAGTGTGTTTTCTAGGCCTTACTTGTTGACCGCTTCTTTGACCGCATCACTGGCAGCGCCGACTGCGCTGTGGACTTTGTCGCCCAAGTCCTGCACTTTGTCCTGCACCAGGTCCTGAGCTTTCTGGACCAAGGTGTTATGGGCTGGGCCCATTAATTTTTGCTCTGGCGCGCTGGCGGGCAGCGCGAGACCGGCGAGAGCGCCGAGGCCAATAGCGATACCGCCAACTGCCAACGGGTTGTCGTGCAGCAAACGCTGAAGGGAGTCGCTTCCCTGATGCGCTTTTTCCTGCACCTGAGTTCCCAAGGTGCCGGCAGCATCCTGGACGTGGCTTGCGACGCTGCTGGCGGCATCCTGCACGTAGCCGACAGCACTGCCCGCAGTATCCTGCACATGCCCTGCGGCACTGCTCACCGCATCCTGCACATGGCTGGCCGCGCTGCCCGCACTGTCTTTTACATGTCCGGCGGCATTGGTGACCGTATCCTGCACACTGCCCGCGACATCGCCGATCTTGCTTCCTGCATTGCTGACTGCTTGGCCGACCCCAGTCGAAGAACTTCCCGGAACGCCGGTTGCGCCGACGGCAGAAGTTTTACTGCCACTGCGGAAGAGCAGGTAGAGACCGAGACCTGCCAGAAGGGCCGCAGGGGGATTATCTTTAATTCGTTCTGTGATTGTCATAGTGATTCCTTGTATTGTCACTCCTGCACCGTCGGGAGCTGTTCCATCGACGGTCTCTTTGAGGTTTTTGGTTGCGTTTCCAGCAGCGGTTTTCGCAGCATCCGCTGCCCCGCCCAGTGCATTTTTCGCGGCACCTGTCGCATTGCCGATTGCATTCACGGACGTATGTCCCGCCTTGCTGAATGCCTGCTTCACTTCATCGATTGCACTGCTGACCGCATGGCGCGCCGCATTGCCGACAGCTTCAGGCAGTGCTTCCCGAACTTGCTGGACAAGATCGGTAACTGTTTCCCGAGCCTGGTGCACAACTTCGGTCGCGGCTTCCTTTGCATGGTCTGTTGCATCGGAAACAATGCCGGGGATCGCTTCTTTCGCGTGATTGACAACTTCCAGCGCTGCATCTTTCGCGTGGTCTGTTGCTTCAGAAACAATACCGGGAAGCGCTTCTTTGGCGTGGTCCATCACTTCCATGACGGCTTCTTTGGCATGATTGGTCGTGTCTGATGCCACGTCTTTGGCTTCCTCAGCCAGCGTGTGCGGGTTGAGCTTATCACCGAGGGCAGCCAATGTCCCACTCATTTCGGAACGGGTTTGCGCAATATCATCAGGACTGACATTGGCCTCTGAGCCAGTCTCTTCCTGCGGGCTGTTATCGTCCAATACGCTGCCATCAAGACGCATAATATAAGTCGCATTCGGGTCGTTTGTGTTTATTTGGTTTGGTTCTTGGCCCATTGGGCGTCCTCCTTCAGAGTGTCTATGGTCTGCCGGGGCGCCATATCCGAGTGTTTCAAGGCCTTCAGTCCCTTCATCACCATCGCGCCGCCGATAGCCACGACAATGATGCCAACGAGAAGTGCAGCCACCCAAGGAGTGACATTGGCATGGACCAGCAGCAAAATAACAGCGGCAACAATTGCCAGCAGTCCTGCATAAGCCACTGCGCCGCCAATAGCCAGCGCTGCTGCATCTTTGCCTGCCTGCGCCGCCTTTTGCGTCATCTCGTTTTTGGCGAGGGTAATTTCCTGGCGCACTAGGGTGGTCGTTTCGTGGAGCAGATCACCCAATAGTTCGCCGACTGACCGCTCGGCCTTAGCCTGCGGTTGTTCAGGTTGCATCACTCGGCCTCAATGTGCTTTCCGGGACTTTAACTTCCGGCTGTGTATCCCACGCCCCGCCATTGGCATCGTTGTCGGTGTCGGCAGAACCTGCGCTTGTGTCATAAACACCGCTGACGGGCACTGGAAGCAACGGGTCTTTCGCACCCTGGGGAGCTGACGCGCTGCCTGTGGCTCCCACAGCAACGTCCGGGCTGGAGCTTTTCAAGAAGCGCCCTGCCACCAGGCCCAGCAGGATTGTGCTGCCCAGGAACAAGGCAGGCTTCTGACGGGCAAAGTTTTGCACTTCGCCAAGAACGTCATCCACTTCACGCTGGCGCAGGTAGCCGGACAATCCTGTGATCTTTTCGGCTGCCGCGTCGGCATAGTGCGCCACGCCCCCTTGCCCCTGCTCCTGCAGATGATTGCTGCTCAGCAGCAGCGCCTGGGCGACATCATTCAGTCCCGCAGCGGCATTGTCTTTTTGTGTGCTCAGCTGAGTTTTAACCAAATCGCGCGTTCGGTCCAGCAGGCCGCCAGCTAGTTCTTTTCCCTGCTGTACGGCTTGTTTGCCTTGGTCCACTGCCTGGTGGGCTTGCTCTTTAACCTGATCCGCGATGGGCGGCGCGGCGCTTGTTGAGTTATCTGACATTCGTGTTTTCCTTTGCGGCTTACCGGCATAGCTTTTTCAAGTTTGTGCGATCAACCTAACTGATTTCTATTCGCATCGTTCTTACCCGAGTGCGAGCATATTAAACCCTTCTCGCTTGATGGAGAGTGTTCAAAACAGGCTTGCTGTCAGAACATCTTGCTTGCTGTCAGAACATCTTGCGCGCCAGGTCAACAAACTCCGCAAGCGCTGATGAAGCATTGTCGCGCCGCCACGCGACAGAAAGCTCCAGGGTGACGGGAAAGTCCTGCACGGCGCGAAAAACGACGCCGGACGGCTCTGTTTCCGCCATGCTGGCCCCGGCAAACGCAACGCCCATCCCTGCCCCCACCAGCCCTACCGCCATTTGCGACGACACCACCTCCTGCACGACTTGGGGCCGAAAACCCGCTTGCGCACAGGCCGCCAGCATTCTTTGATGCAGTGCGGGGTAGGCATGCGCGGGGAACAGCAGGAACTTTTCCTCGGCCAGCGCCGCCAGAGGAACGCTCGGCAGCGAGGCCAGAGCATGGCCCTGCGGCAAGGCAATCACTAACGGCTCCTGCAAAAGCAAATGGCTGACCAGTGCCTCATCGGTCGCCGAGACTTGGATAAAGCCGACGTCTAGGGTCCTCTCGCTGAGCGCCTGCACCTGCCTGAGGGAACACATCTCTGTCAGCGTAATGCGGATGTCCGGGCGCTGCCTGCCAAACGTCTGCACCACTTCGGGCAGAGTGAGGGCGAAGTCGTAGGAAGATTTATCCAAACACGCGCAAAAGCCCACGGCCAGGCTTTGCACTTGCCCCCGGCCCGCTTGGCGAGCCGCCTGCACCGCGCGCTCGGCCTGCGCGAGTGTCCGGCGCGCTTCGTCCAGAAAGGCTTGCCCTGCCGCCGTGAGTTCAATAGGCCGCTTGACGCGCGCAATCAGCAGGACGCCTATTTCTTCTTCAAGCTGCTGGATTTGACGGCTCAGCGGCGGCTGCTCCATAAACAAACGCTGCGCCGCGCGCCGGAAGCTCAGCTCTTCCGCGACAGCCACAAAGTAGCGCAAATGGCGAAGTTCCATGGTTTCTTTCTCCCTATCCATGATACCCGGACGGTATCATTATGGCATGAAAAGAGTATTGGACACGCGCGCCTGCTTGCCGCTATAATGACAAATATAAGGGCAACGCCGCCCTGCAAGGCGCACTATTTATTGACAAAGGAAACAAACGATGCGCTACAACAAACTTGGCTCCACCGGCCTGTTCGTCTCCGAGCTGTGCCTGGGCACCATGACCTTTGGGGCCAGCGGGCAGTATGAGTTTATGGGCAAAGTGGAGCAGGCCGACGCGGATGCCCAGATCGCCCGCGCCTTGGAGGCAGGAATTAACTTTGTTGATACCGCCGACACGTATTCGGGCGGCAATTCCGAGCGCGTGACGGGGCAGGCCCTGAAGAACCTGGGCACGCCGCGCGACCAGGTGGTTGTCGCCACCAAAGTGTTCGGGAGTACCGGGCCTGGCCCAAACCAGCAAGGCTCTTCGCGCGGCCATATCTTAGATGCGGCCAAGGCCAGCCTCGCCCGTTTGCAGCTAGACCATATTGACCTGTACCAACTGCACGGCTTTGACCCCGCCACGCCGATAGAGGAAACCCTGGGCGCATTGAACGACTTGGTGACGCAGGGGCTGGTGCGCTACATCGGGGTGTCTAATTGGGCCGCGTGGCAGATCAGCAAGGCGCTGGGCATTTCTGCGCGGCACGGCTGGGCGAAGTTCGCCTCGCTTCAGGCCTACTACACCGTGGCGGGCCGGGATGCGGAGCGCGAGATTATCCCCATGCTGGGCAGCGAAGGGGTCGGCCTGCTGGTTTGGAGTCCGCTGGCGGGGGGCCTGCTGAGCGGCAAATACAGCCGCGACCAGCAGGACGCGGAGGGCAGCCGCCGCGCCACTTTCGCGTTTCCGCCCGTAGACATGGAGCGCGCGTACAGCATCATTGACGTGCTCAAAGAGATGGCGCAGCACAAAGGTGCGTCTGTCGCGCAGCTTGCCCTAGCCTGGCTTCTGCATCAGCCCCGCGTCACCAGCGTCATCTTGGGGGCAAAGCGGCTGGATCAGCTTGAGGACAACCTGGGGGCCGTGGATGTGGCTTTCTCGGGCGAGGAGATGCAAACGCTTGACGCGGCAAGCAAGCTTCCTGCCGAATACCCCGGCTGGATGCTGGACATTTGGAGCCAGGCGCGCGCCCAGCAGCTTGCCGATGCCCGTGCCTGAGCCGCCGTCCCTTCTTTATCCGTGATAGAAAGCCCCTGATGAACCTCACCGACTACCGCACCCTGGGCCGCTCCGGCCTGGCTGTCAGCCCGCTCGCTCTGGGCACCATGACCTTCGGCACCCCGCGCTGGGGGTCGCCCGACGCTGTTTCCGAGGCGATTTTCAACGCTTACATAGACGCCGGAGGCAACTTCATTGACACCGCCGATGTTTATGCGGATGGGCGCAGCGAGGAACTTGTGGGCGGCTATCTCGCCGCGCGCCGCCTGCGCGACAAGGCCATGCTCGCCACCAAGTTTACGTTTAACACGGAAGACGGCAACCCCAACGCGGGCGGCAACGGGCGCAAAAACATCCACCGCGCCCTGGAAGGCTCATTGCAGCGCCTCAAAACCGACTACATAGACCTGTACTGGATGCACTTTTGGGACATGGTGACGCCTGTAGAAGAAGTGCTGCAATCGCTGGGCGACTTGCAGCGGGCGGGCAAAATCCGCTACTTCGGCCTGTCCAATGTGCCCGCCTGGTATGCCGTCAAAGCCGCCACCCTGGCCGCCGCCCATGCCCAGCCCGGCCCCATCGCCCTGCAAATGGAATACTCGCTGGTCGAGCGCACGATTGAGCACGAGCACCTGCCCGCCGCCCGCGAGATGGGACTGGGGCTGACCCCGTGGAGTCCGCTGGCGGGCGGCTTTCTCGCAGGCAAGTACCAGCGCACCGATGCGGGCGCGAGCGGCGAAGGGCGTCTGAGCGGCCCCAATCCACTCGGGAACATGAAGTTTACCGAGCGCAACTGGCAGACCCTGGACGTTCTGCGCACTGTCGCCGCCGAAGCGGGGCAATCGCCGGCACAGGTCGCCCTGGCCTGGGCAGCCGCCCGGCCCGGCATTACGTCCTTGATTTTGGGAGCCGGGAAACTCGCGCAGCTTCACGCAAACCTCGCCTCGCTGGACATCAGCCTCACCCCGGCGCAAACACAAGCCTTGACCGAAGGCAGCCTTGTTCCCGCCATGTACGACTTCTTCACGCCCGCCCTGAACCCGATGATTTTCGGCGCGTCGGTGCAGGGCTGGCGGTAGCGTCTCCGCATTCCCCGCGCGTGATGAGGGCGTTTCCAGCGTGTGTTCAGCCCCTGCCAACGACGGACGGATTTCTTCCGTCGTTGGTACGCGCAGGAAACGTGCCCGCAACGCGCAAGCAAGCCCCTCAGCACGCGCCATAATCGCACGGACAAACAGAAAGCAGCACACCGGGGCAGCGAGCAGCAAAAAGGCCCCGGCACTCGGAGTGCCGGGGCCTTGTGGCGTACTCGCTTACTGAGCGCCGACTAGGGCGGCAATCTTAGCCCGTGCTTCGGCCAGCGACCCATTGGCAACATCCTCACCACGGGCGGTGTTGTTGATATGGATAAACTCTATATCCGTGACGCCTAGAAAGCCGAAAACGTTGCGAACGGTCGGGTCCTGCACGTTGTAAGCCTCGCGCGCCTCGCCGGGACCATAGCCGCCGCCGCCCCGCGCGGTCACAACAATGGCTTTTTTGCCTTTCAGCAGGCCTTCATAGGTGGCAGGATTGAACGTTTCATTGGCGCGGGCAACCTGGTCAATATAGGACTTGAAGACGCCCGGCACGCCAAAATTGTACATGGGAATGCCCATCACATAGGTGTCGGCGGCAAACAACTCGGCAACCATCTCATCGGAAAGCGTCAGCTCGGCCTTTTGCTCGGCAGTGCGGTCTGCTTCGGGCGTATACATGGCCCCGATAAACGGCTCGGTGACATAGGGAATGTCCTGGTGGCCGAGGTCGCGGTAAGTGACCGTGGCAGTGGGGTCGGCGGCCTGCATCGCCGCCACAAGCTCGGCGGAAACGGTGCGTGAATGCGAGGCCGAGCCGCGGGCGCTGGCATCAAGGTGCAGAATGTGTGTCATGGTGTTCTTTCTCTCAGGCGAAGCAATTTTCTCTAGTCAATAGTCAGGCAGGGAACAAAGTTTCGTTGGTGTTTTTCGTTTCTCCTTTCAAACGCGGGAAGCCGCAGGCTTAGGCGCGGGAAGCGACTGGGCGTGAGCCGCTCCCAAGGCCCGCGCCAAGCTCTCGGCGCACAAGGGGGGCGACGCGGGTGCCGAGAAGCTCAATCGCATGCTGCATCTTGGCGCGCGACACCGAGGCGGCATTCATCTGGAAGGTGATGCGGGACACGCCGCCCAGAGCCTCATTGATATGAAGTATCTTCTCGGCGACTGTGTCGGCATCACCCACCAGCAGCGCACCGGTCGGGCTGCGCAGGGCATCAAATTGAGCGCGGGTGGTCGGCGGCCAGCCTCGCTCCCTGCCTATCTGCGTGAACATGTGCGCATAGCCGGGAAAGAAGTCCTCGGCGGCCAGACCGGTGGTATCGGCGAGGTAGCCAAGCGAATGGACGCCCACAGTCAGCGTTTCCGCCGCATGGCCTGCCCGCCGGCCCGCTTCGCGGTAGAGGTCAACCAGCGGCCGGAAGTGGCGATGCTCCCCGCCAATAATCGCCACCATCAAGGGCAGCCCCAGAGCGCCTGCGCGGGCAAAAGACGCCGGAGTGCCGCCCACGCCCAGCCAAATCGGCAGAGGGTTCTGCACGGGGCGCGGGTAAACAGCCTGCCCATGGAGCGGGGCGCGATGCTTCCCAGACCAAGACACATGCGTGCTGTCGCGGATTTGCAGCAGCAAGTCCAGCTTTTCTGCAAAGAGCGAATCGTAGTCGGCCAGCGCCAGCCCGAAGAGCGGGAACGCCTCCGTAAAGGAGCCGCGCCCGGCAACAATCTCGGCCCGCCCCTGCGAGATTAGGTCTAGGGTAGCAAACTCCTGGAAGACCCGCACAGGATCGGCGGCGCTCAGCACGGTGACAGCGCTGGTCAGCCGAATGGTCTTGGTGCGCGCGGCGGCGGCAGCCAGGATAACGGCGGGTGCCGAGTCCAGGAACTCGCTCCGGTGGTGCTCTCCAATGCCGAAGACGTCCAGCCCGACCTGGTCGGCCAGCACGATCTCGTCCAGCAGATCGCGCATGCGCTCGGCAGGACGGGGCGGCGTTTGGGCCAGCGGGTGCGGCAGAGACGCCACAAAACTGTCAAGGCCGAGCTGCATCATAGCGTCCTTGGTGCATGGCGAACACGCCCGCGAAGGCCGTGCGCACCGCGTAAAACACAACCAGCCAGAGTATCAGCGCCACCAGTCCCGGCCCAATGCCGGCGGGGGCCATCGTGATGTGGTACAGCAGAATGTTGGCAATCACCGGCCCGAGCAGCACCAGCCCGAGGGGGACAAAGCGGTTTGCCAGCAGCAGCGCCCCGCCGATGATTTGGAGCAGAAACACCGCCACCATGATGTGTGACATGGACATAACGATCAGATACTGCAAGGCCAGCCCGGTGGGCGGCGGCTGAGGGATAAAGTGCAGAAATCCATTCAAGCCAAACACCAAGAACATCAGCCCCAGCAGATTGCGGGCAAGGAGCGTTGCAATTCTCATAGCAGTCCTTTCTCGGCGCTCTTTGGATCAGGTGAAAGCGGCACTGCGCGGCTTCCAACGAGACAATTATGCCGTTTATACTTTGTTTTGTCAAGTGCATAGATAATTGATACGCTTATAGAATAATACTACAAAGTATTTTGTTTGGCTGGGTACAATCACTGGAACAAAGCGGTGAATGGGGGACATCAAAGGCTAAGCCCAATTCCCTGAAGATAAGAACTTAACTATGCCAGAAGAGAAAGAAAGAGCGGAAGCAGAGCCATGCACAGAGGCAGAGCCATGTACGCGTGCGGCGACCTTCCTCCGGGGGGCTTTGCTGCTCCAGGAAAAGTGGGTGCTGATGATTGTCTTCAGCCTGCGGGCTGGCCCTGTTGGCTTTAGCGAACTCATGCGCCGGGGCGGCATCAACACGACGACGCTCACCCAGCGCCTCCATCTTCTAGAGCAGGAGGGGCTGCTGGTTAAGACAATCCGCTCGGCCATGCCGCCCCGGACAAGCTACGAGCTGACGGGGGCCGGGCGGGCGCTCGGGCCTGTCTTTGACGCCATCACTGAGTGGAGCAGGACCTATCTGCCTGCCTTGCCGGAGGCAAACGCGTGCCCAGCAGAACAGGCCAGCTTGGAAGGCAAGGCTGTCCAATGCTGATTCGGGCCACGCTGCCCGCGCTAGGTATACCGCAAGACAGTCGCCCCCATCTGGATCACGTCGCCCGCGCGCAGCACGCGGCGGCCTGTCAAGCGCAGGCCGTTGGCGAGTGTCCCATTCGCCGACCCCGCGTCTTCCAGCACATACTCATCCCCTTCCGGCACGATGCGCGCGTGCAGGCGCGACACGGTTTTGTCCATTGGCAGGGGGATTTCCTGCGCAATATCCCGCCCCAGCCGTGTCACCCCCGACGCTTCCACCACGAACGCCCGCCCCACATACGGCCCCTGCTCCGCGCGCAGCACAATGCCGGTCAGCAATGCGGGCAGGGCGGACAGGGGCGCTTCCCCGCCATTGTCCCCGCTGTCCTCGCCCAGCGACAGCGCGGCCATGTCCCGGCTCAGGCCCAGCAGCGGCAGAGGCTCTAGTGTCGGCACCGGAGGCGGCGGGGCAGGCCGCGCGGCCCCCGGAGCAGCCTCCGGCGACCCGGCGGCGGGCGGCGTGGCCTGCGCCGCTTTGGGGAACGAGATCGTGCGCGGCTCCGGTTTGGGGCGGACACCCCACCCTTGTCGCCAGGCCTGCGGCTGCGATGGGCCAAGGCTTAAGCCGCCCCGCGTGGCCCGCTCGCCAAACACCAATGCGTGCTCCCCAATCTGCACCAGGTCGCCGTCTGCCAGCCACTGCTCCCCCATAATCGGGCGATTGTTGATTGTGACGCGCGCGTAGCGTCTTCCCATCCCTGCCGCGACTGTGAGGTGATGCTTGCCGCCTGTCATGGCCTCAATTGTTGCGTGGACAGGAGCCACATCCGGGTCGCCGCGCAGCACAATGTCGCACGCCCTATCCTGCCCAATGGTGACCAGCAGACGCGCTAGGACATACTCGCGTCCGCCCCGCGCCGTCCGCAGCCACGCCTCGCGCGCCAGGCGCGGAGCCAGCGCAATCCCCAGGCCTGTCAGGCCGCCCAATGCCGCCAGCGCCAAGGCTTGATACCAACGGCCTTGCGCCGCTGTCGGCGCATCGGAGAACCCGGACACCTGGGTTTGCAGCAGAAGGTTTAGCGCAATGCCGCCCAGCAGCCCGCCCGCCAAGCCGCCCAAGGCCCCCTGCCACGCGAGACGCGAACTCCGCCGCGCCCCGCCCAGCCCGCCGCCCAGCACCAGCCCAAAAACACCCCACCCTGAAGCCTGCGCCACCGAAAGCAGGACAAACTGTGCGGCTTCCGAAAGCCCGTGCATGGTGTGAGCGACGGCACTGGAAATCGGCGTTCCGAGGGCATCGCCAAGCAAAGCCCCGGCAAGCCCGCACCCGGCCCCCAGCCCGACCGACAGCTTCTTTTCCACCCGCGCATCTGCCGCCCACGCGCCCACCAGCCCCAGCCCAAACCCCAGCAGCGTGCCGAAGACGGCATCAAACAACGCAGGCTGCTGGCTGTCCAGGGCCACGCGGTACGGGCTGCCGGGGATGGGCAAACTCCAGGCCAGCGCGCCCGCCGCCATGCCGACCAGCAGGCTGATCCAGATTTTTGCGCTTGAAGACATAAGCTCTTTACAGCGTGTCGTTTCCGCGTTTCATGCGCGTTCTCATCTCTTTTTTACGGCACGCCAACGACGGAACAAAACTGTCCGTCGTTGGTGCGCGCTTTAATCGCCATTAATACGCCTTGGCAGCGCTTTGGCAAGCCGCACAAAAGTTCAGCCCTGCCCAGGCAAAGATTGTTTGCGGCGGCTGCGCAGGGCGGCGATGATGTACAGGATTGTGCCCAGCAAGATTGCCCAATTGCCGCCTTGAAAGAAGCCCACAAAGCCGCCAAACGACAGCACAAGCCCTGCCGCCCAAAACCCAAACCAGTCGCCAAAGGGATTTTCGCCTTTGACAAAGGAGACGAAGTGAACCAGCAGCCCCACGCCAAGCAAGACGTTTGCGCACGGCACTCCGAAAAGCACTATCATAAACAAAATGGCAGTCATTAGCGGCGGCTTTCACGGGCGCAGGACGATGCGGGCGACATCCCACAACTGCCGGGCGCGATGGCGCAAACTGCGCCAGTCGCCGCCGGTCACGTGGTGGCGAAAATGGGTCGGCACTTCGCGCACGTGGAAGCCCGCCTGCAATGCGCCCACTGTTAAAGCCACTTCCACGCCGAAGCCCGGCGCGAAGACGCCGCCTAGCTTCTCCAAAACCTCGCGGCGCACGGCCCGCTGGCCTGACAAAGGCTGCTCAAAATGCTGCCCTGTGCGGCGGGCAATGCCCCAGCGGGCCAGACGCACCACCAGGCCCCTGCCGCCGCGCTGGCCCGAACGCGCAAAGTCCGGGTCGGGGGGCAAAAGGCCAATTGTCATGTCGGCCTCGCGGTTCCACAAAAGAGGCAGCAGCTTGACGCACTCGGACGCAGACGCACCCAAGTCGCCGTCCAGCAGTAAAAAGATGTCGCCCAGGCCGCGCGCGGCCTGGTAAGCGGCGGTCAAGGCCGCGCCTTTGCCGCCGTTGACAAGAGAAAGCACCAGGTCGGCCCCCGCCGCGCGCGCCAGGTCTGCCGTGCTGTCACCGGAACCGTCATCGGCAACCACGACGGCGTGGATTTCAGAGCGCGCCCGCAAAGCCAGCACCGTGGACCCGATGCGCGCGGCTTCATTGAACGCGGGAACCAGGGCGCACACGCGCGGGCCGGATGGAGAGGCTTCGGGGCCGGACAGGGGCGGGGCAGCGCCAGGCAAAGAAGTCATGGGACGCCCGGCTTCCCTAAAGTCGGCACCTGAGCTTGGGCGGTGGGCTTGAGGCCATAATCCCCGGCATTCGCGCCGCCCAGCAGGGCAAACGGCAGGTCTAACTTGCCTAGGGGCCGGTCGATGCAGTCCACGGTGGAAATGCCTGCCTGCTGAAAAGCGGGCATAGATGACACGTCTGCGCCGTAGTCCTCGCACCCGACCAGGCGGGCGGGCGCGCCGGCATCGATCTGCAAGCTCTGGGCCAGCGCGGCTTCCAGCGATGCCTGGGGGGCATTGTCCCCGCCGCTGTCTTGCCGCGCGCCGCCGACCAAAACAAACGCGCTGCACGGGGTGTCCACGCTGCCGGTGACGACAACAAGGCTTCGGTCTTCCAAAGATTGCAGGCTAAGCGCGCGCGCCGGGGCAGACGCACCGGCAGTCAAAACTCCTGCCAGGTTTGCCAGGGCAGCGGTGCGCGCGCCGGGGTCGAGCGCGGCCCACTCGCTGCCCAGCACGACAGTCGCGGCAGGAGTCGCTCCGGCATCGCGCAGGGCAGTCGCGGCCTGGGCCAAAGCATCGGCATCATCGCCGGTCTGCACCAGAACAATGCGCCTGCCGCTCAGCAGGCTGTGCACCAAAGACGGGCGCAGAGTGTCCAGCGCGGCCTCGTTTTTCGCCAGCAGCGCCTTGGAGTCGCGCCCTTCCTGCACGGCCCCTTCCACCTGCACGCGCAGGTGGGCGAGGCTTTTTTGCTGCTGGCGCACCTGGGCGGGGCCGTAAAACGAGGCCCCGACCAGCATGCCGACGCCGAGCATCAAAAAGATAGCGATAAAGTAAAATAGGTGCTGGCGCAGGTCAAGCATGGCGAGGTATCGGGGCAAGCATGGCGAAAACAACAGGAGATTAGTAAATGTGGGATTAGTGAAAATGCAGGCGGCTCCACAAACGCACCGTTTCCACAAGGTTTTGCAAAATCGGGGCGGGCGAGTAGCGGAGCATCACGACAAGGGGAAACAAAGCGGACAAAAGCATGGCGAGCCACGCGACCGGCGGCGGGCTGGGCCGGTACAAGCGGGACAGCGCGCGAGCATCCACCAGGCGCGGGCCGACCTTCAGGCGCACCAGAAACGTGGACGCCATGCCTGCGCGTCCTTTGTCTAAGAAGTCTTCCAGGTTGGAATGCGTGCCGACAGCCACAATCAAATCCGCGCCATGCTCAAAAGCCAGCAGCATCGCCGCATCCTCCGATGTGCCCGGCACGGCGAATGTGTCTGCCGGAACGCCCAGCGCCTGAGTGCGGGCCAGGCCCGGCGCGCGGGCAGGCTGCCCATCCTGGGGTACATAGGCATGGACAATCACCTGCGCCCCGCAGCGCAGAGCGTTATCAGACACGCTGTCCATGTCGCCCAAAATGATGTCGGGGCGGTGGCCCAGAGCGAGCAAGGCATCGGCGGCCCCGTCCACGGCAATCAAGACCGGGCGCACATCGCGCAGGTACGGACGCAGCTCGGCGAGGTCTTCCTTATAGCCGTCGCCCCGCACGACCACGAGGGCATGCCTCTTGCGCAGGCTGCCGACACGCAGGGCAGGCACATCGGTCGGGTCGAGCAATAAATCTTTGTCGGCATCAAGATAGTGGAGAGTGTTGCGGGCAAACTTTTCCAGTTCCGCGCCCAAGTTCGCGCGGGCGGCCTGGGTGGCATCGGCAACCTGGGGCGCGGCCTGCGGGAGCACGGCGCACAGCGGGCGTCCATTGACAGACAGCACATCGTCCGCGTCAATAGACAGCAAGGCTCCGTCGGGCAGACGCTCAAAGAAGTCAGGGCCGGGCAATTCAAAAAGCGGGATTTGGGCGGCAAGCAGGGCGGCGGGGCCACGGTTTGGATAGCGCCCGGTGATAAACGGGCGCACATTGAGGACGGCGGCAGGGCGCGCGTCGGCCAGCGACTGCGCGGCCAGGGCATCCAGGTCGGCATGGTCAATCACAGCCATATCGCCCGCGCGCAGACGCGGGGCTAGGTTCTTGGTGCGCCGGTCGGCACGGGCCGGGCCGGATACGCGCGGCGGCGGGGCAATGGCAGGGATAGGGCGGGCGGTTGCCACGAGGCATCAGTCTCCTTGGCCTCAGTATAGCACATGACCAATGCGCCCTGTCCGCGCTGCGCTGGAGACAATCAGTTGCGCACAGCTTGCTTTCAGCCGCACACGCTTCGTGTTTAGTCGTGCCTGGCTTCGTGTTTAGTCGTGCCTGGCTTCGTGGGGAGGAGGAATGTAGGTTGGGGAAACCTTCACTGTCCGCGAACGGAACGGCCCCGCGCCGAGGGCAAGCGCAATCAGCGCAGTCGCCAAGATCACGAACAGCACGGGCAGCAGGGGAAGCAGTACGGAGCCGTGCGCATACAGCGCCCACGCAACAGCGAGGTAAACCGCGCCTAGCACAAGCGCCAAAGCCGCCAAGCGCCCGCCGCTCACGCACATCAAGCATAGGCCCACCACAAGTCCCACGGCAATCAACATGCCCAGAAGCTGCGGCAGATGCACGGCCACAACATCCACATAGGAACGATCCAAGAGAGTTGCCAGCGCGCTCGCGGTCACAAACACGCGCGGCATTCTGCCGTAGGGCGTCAGGCACATCTGTGTGGCGGGGTCGCCGGGCGCAGTCGCCCCAAAGACCACAATCTTGCCTGCGAGGTTCGGCTTTGCTTTGCTGCGAGCAATGTCGTCAAACGAGTAGGCAGGGTAACGGGACGCATTCCCCGCAAAGCGAATATGCATCTGCCCCTGCGCGTCTATGGGCACGTTGACCGGCGGCGACAGGTTCCCGGCCAGCCGGACTGTATCACCCGTCGTCACCAGGACGCTGTCTTTATCTAAGCCTAACGCGCGCAGGGCTATCACCAGGGCTAAGTTTGGCAGAGCAACGGGGGCACCGTCTGCCAGGCGCGACTGCGGGGCTTTGCCTGAAAGGGGCGGCAGGCCCGAATAGTCCACTTTGCTTGTATACACCAGGCGCGCATTGCGCAGGATACCGTCTTGGTCGGTCTCGCGCACGAAGACGCCCACGCCGCGCGCGCTGCCGGTGAAGTCGGAAACAGGCGGGTCAAACAACTGCCAGCCGAAGGTTTGCGTTTGCGGGCCGAGCGTCAGGTGGTCGGCAATCGCATCACGCTCCAGGAAAACCAGCCCGCGCGTGTCGTCCGATGTAGCCTTGGCGAGCCGGGCAGGCTCGTAGCCCATGCCCAGCACGACATTGCGATGTGTTGCCATCGCACGCCAAAGCGTCTCGTCGCCTGATTTGCGCGTGTCCAGGGCCAGGTCAAAGACCACCACTTTGGCCCCCAGCGCTTCGGCGCGCGACAGCCCTTGCGCGAGATAGGCACGCGGCCACTGCGCCACCGGCCCGTAGCGATTGACATCGGTGCTGCCGAGCGTAACCAGCACCACGTCCGGGCGCAGCGGGCGCGGCGAAAGGCGTGTCAGCGCGTCGGAGGCGGACAGCTCGGCAGGGGGCTGCGGGCCGCGCGAAAGCAATGCGTAGGCAAACAGCGCGCTTGCCAGGGCCGCAAGCACCACAACCACGCGGTAGACAGGAGAGCGTTCGGCACCAATTTTCATAAGCTCAGGGTTTTGTGCAGGGTCATTGGAGCCAGTGTTCCCCCTCGCCTGCTTGGTGAAACATTCAATCTTAGGGACATAAGGCGTGCCCCTCTTGACAAATCAGCGCACCCCTCTTGACAAATCAGCAAGAGGTTTATATAATGGGCGCGAGAGTCCACCATTTGACCCCCTGTTTTTACCCACATCTTGCTTGAAGGAGCACCCTGTTTTATGCGCACCCCACTCACGCCCGCCGTGTTTGTCCTGCCCGCCATTCTTGCTGCCCTGGCCGCGCCCCTGTCTGCACAGGCGCAGACCCCCGCCGATACCAAATCGCCCACCGTCGCTGCCATCCGGGGCGGCGCTTATTTCCCCTTCAACAGCACGACCAAAAGCTCGGTGGGCAAAGTCTGGGCCGGCGGCGGGCTGGACTACAACATTCAGCAGAAGCCGGGGATGACCCGCACGGTCTTATCGGTAGACTATATTGAGCGCAGCAGCGGGGGGAATACTATTCGCCTGATTCCTGTCACCATCGGCGAGTTTAACCTGCAGGGAGCGGGCGAGGGGCAAAACAACAATGTCCGCCCGTACCTGGGCCTTGGCGTGGGGGCTTACTTTGTGCATCAAACCCTGCCCAGCAATCAGCTCGGCAATGCGAAAAGCGACACCACCACCATCGGCGGCTATCTTGGGGCGGGCCTGGATATTTCTTCCAACTTTCTGGTGGAAGCGCGCTACCATATCCTGCCCAAAATCGGCGGGATCAACTCCAGCGGCCTGCAAATCACGGCAGGCGTCCGCTTTTAGTTTCGCATTGTTCTTTGCCTAACTCTCTATGTTTGTGGACACGCACTGCCATCTGAACCACGAAGACTTTGCCGTGGACCAGGCGGCAGTGCGTGCCCGTGCCCACGCGGCGGGTGTCACGCGCCTGCTGTGCATCGGCTATGACGAGGCCAGCAGCCAGCGCGCGGTTCAGTTTGCTCAGGCAGGCCACGGGCTGTTTGCCGCCATTGGCCTGCATCCCGATGCCGGGGCCGAGTGGAACAGCGAAACCGAGGCTCGCCTGCGCGCGCTCTACCACAACAATCAGGCCCAGGTCGCCGCGTATGGCGAGATCGGCCTAGACTACCACTGGGAAACCCTGCCCCGCGCGCGTCAGCAGGACGTGTTCGCCGCGCAGATCGCCTTTGCCGCCGCGCTTTCCCCCACCCTTCCCCTAGTAATCCATTGCCGCGAGGCGCAGTCCGACACCCGGCGCACGGCCCAAGCCGATGTGCTGTCTTTGCTGCGCGAAAGCGGCACACTGGCTCCCATTGTGATGCACTGCTTCACAGGCGACTGGGAGTCGGCCCGCGCCTGCCTGGATGCGGGCTGCTTTTTAGGCATCGGCGGCGTTGTCACCTTTAAAAAGTCCGAGCTTCTGCGCGAGGCGGTGGCCCGCGCGCCCCTAAATCGCCTGCTGCTGGAAACTGACTGCCCGTATCTTGCCCCGCAAGGCTGGCGAGGCAAACGCAATGAGCCTTCGCACCTGCCCGCCATCGCGCAGGCGGTTGCCGACGCCAAAGAACTGCCTTTACCCACCGTCGCCGATACCACCACCGCCAATTCCCTGGCGTTGTTTGGCCTGGGCGTAGAGGTGTCTACCAAGCTTTAAGCGTCCCTGCCCGCCTTCGCACGGCTCCCTTCTTTGCACGGCTCCCTTTCCCCTCCCCTGCACTGACAGGCCCGGTGGGGTGAATGACCGCCGGGGCAAGCCCCGGGGCTTCTCCGCTTCTGCCAAAGCAGCATAGCAAGCACTCAACGCTCTCCTCACTCCTGGCTGTGCTTTTGTTGAAGCTGGGCAGGATGACTGCTGCACGACTGTAAGATGACTGTGGGCGTTGTGCTGGTGAGGTGCGGTGAAGGTGCTGGTGAGGTGCTTGGGGAGTGCTTGGAAGTAGAAGGGAAAGATGGCCCCCCGGCCCCCAATTCTGGGGGGGGTAGGAGGGGAGAGGCTGTTGACACCGGGTTTATTTTTATCCTGTCCCCGCAGCCTTCCAGGTACCTTCCAGGCCTGCCAGTGCAGCGCCAGTGCGTTAGCGGGGAGCAGGGTTAGGGGCTTCTTTTGCCCTGCATAAAAACGCCCGCCCTGCCACAATGAGAAGTGGGGGGCGGGCGGTGTTGTGCGCGGGTAGAGACGGGGCGCGGCTTAGGCGGCTTGGTGTTTGCGGGCGCGGAGGGCGAGTGCGCCGAGGCCGAGCAGGCCGACACCGAACGCGGCGAACTGCGAGGGTTCAGGCGCGGCGGCGGGGCCGAAGGCGAGGAACTGCGGGGCGTTGGGTTCGCTGGCGAACTGCGTCCCAACGCCGCCGGTGGTGAACTTCTCAATGGTGTTGTTGCCGGAGTTGGCGGCGTACAGGTTGCCAGCGCTGTCAAAGGCGAGGCCGTAAGGGTTGTTCAGCACGCTTCCATCGCCAGGGTCTGTGGCGAACTGTGAGACGGTGCCGGTGCTGCTGAACGTGTCAATGGTGTTGGCGTTGGTGGAGACGTAGAGCGTCTGCTGGGCGTGGGCGGCGGGCGCGGCGGCGAGGCCAAGGGCAGCGAGCGTGGCGAGGGCGAGCGTGGTGTGAGTGCGTATCATCGTGCGGGTCATCATCGAGGCGTCCTTTCAGCGGGGCAGAAGTGCGAGGGCGTGTCACGGCGCGAGTGCCGACAGCAGGCGCGGGCGCGGTGCTTGCTTCCATTGTACAGCATAAGGTGTACCAATGGCGTGTTTGTGGCGGCTTGGCGGGTTTATTTAGGGTTTATTTTGGCGGGTGTGAGGGGGCTTACGCAAACGTGCCCGCCGTGCCACAAGGGAGGGTGGGAGGCGGGCGGCTGAGCGTGCAAGAGTTGGAAGCGGGCGGGGCGGGAAGTCAGTCTGCGGCTGGCTGGGGCAGCATCTCGTCAGGGCGGCTGCACAGGCCCGCCAGCATGGCGAAGACGCCAAAGGCCAGGAACGCTTTGCGGGCACGGGCATTGTGGGGAAAGCCCAGCCGCCACGGTGCGCCGAAGGCACGGCATTGCCTGCCCGCAGCCCATGCTTTTCAAGCGGTGATCAAGCTTATACCAACGATGGAAGAAACTGTTCTGTCGTTGCAACGCGCTTGAGCAGCCTTGAGACAGCCTCGGCAAAGGCGTTATCCCTCGCGGAGCCAGCGGGCGGCGTCTTTGGCGTGGTAGGTCAAAATGATGTCGGCCCCGGCGCGCTTGATGCTGGTCAATATTTCCAAAGCGGCGGCACGCTCGTCCAGCCAGCCCTGGGCGGCAGCGGCCTTCACCATAGCATACTCGCCGCTGACGTTGTAGGCGGCGACCGGCAATTGCGTGCGCTCGCGGACATCCCGAATAATATCTAAATAAGGCAGGGCGGGCTTGACCATAATCATGTCCGCGCCTTCGGCAATATCCAAGTCCACTTCTTTCAAGGCTTCGCGGCGATTGGCTCCGTCCATCTGGTACGAGCGTCGGTCGCCAAACTGCGGCGCGCTGTCGGCGGCCTCGCGGAACGGGCCGTACATGGCGGACGCGTACTTGGCGGCATAGGAAAGTATGGGCGTGTCGCTCAGGCCCTGCGTGTCCAGGGCGTGGCGAATGGCGGCCACGCGCCCGTCCATCATGTCGGACGGGGCAACCACATCGGCCCCGGCCTGGGCATGCGAAACGGCGGTGCGGGCGAGCAGGTCAAGTGTGGGATCATTGAGAATGCGCGGGCCGTCCACGATGCCGCAGTGTCCGTGAGACATGTATTCGCACAAGCAGACGTCGGTGAAAACCAGCAAGTCGGGGTTGTCGGCTTTAAGAGCACGCACGGCCTTCTGAATGATGCCGTTGTCGGCATAGGCCCCCGAAGCTTGCTCGTCTTTGGTTTCGGGGAGGCCAAACAGCAAGACGGCGCGAATGCCGAGCTTGTAAATCTGCTCACATTCGGCACGCAGGGCCTCCACGGTGTTTTGGAAGACGCCGGGCATGGAGCCGATAGGCGTGCGGCCTGCCCCATTGCCGGGCACGACAAAAAGCGGGTCAATGAAGTTGTGGGGGGCCAAAAAGGTTTCGCGCACCATCTGGCGCAGGGGAGCCGAACCCCGCAGGCGTCGCGGGCGGATTGAAAGAGGTTCCATGCGTTGATTGTACCCCAAGCGTGTGACCGCTACCGGGTACACTCGTCGACGCCGCCCCAGTCAGTCCGATTAGCGGTGGGAAGATTTAAGGTGAGCAGCTTGCCATATTGGTAATACTTAGCGTACCCATCTATCAGCAGCACGTTTGAGCCGTCTGTGTGGCGTCCCGAATAGTTCTGGTAGTCATAGCCCTGGCCTGTACCGCCGCCGTTGTACATATTGAACAGGGCATCGTTGGTCGTGCCGGCAGTGTTTTGCTGGCCTTCCTCCGCGAGCAAAAGGGTTTCTGTAGGGGCGGCCACTACGGCTTGAGTTTTGCCTGGCCAGACAGCCTGAGCATCATTAGGCAGGGTCAGGCAGGAATTATAAGCGTAGCTGACCCCAAATACCTGTCCCTGGGAGTCGTCGGGGCAGACAAACACAGCCTTGCTTTTGATGTAAGCGAAAAGACTGCTCCTGGCAGGATCAAATGCGGGCACGGGCATATACTGACTGTAGAACATCCAGACACCGGTCTGGTTTTTACCGGGATCGCCCCCGTGCGCCGTGTTGGGGAACGCTTCATCGTTATCGCCAGCATATTGGATAAAGGCCAGCCCAAGCTGCTTCATGTTAGACAGGCAGGCGATCTGCCGGGCCTTTTCACGGGCGCGGGCGAAGACAGGAAAGAGGATGGCGGCGATAATTGCGATAATTGCGATAACCACGAGCAGTTCAATCAGCGTAAAGGCTACGCGCGGTCTAGACCGAAAAGAGCACATAGATTTTTCCTTCTTGCTGGGCAAAACCAGGGGCTGACAGCCGAGGAGGGCAGGCGAGGTCGGCAACCTACTCAAGCCCTGCTTGTGTCAGAGGTTCCATGCGCCCATTGTACCCTGCCGTCTGGGGGTACGCAGCGCAGGCGAGCGCCGCTACGCCCCGAAAGCCGGGGCGATGTGTTACAATAGACCATGCCCACCCTTGCCGTGCCAACTGATCAGATTGCGGACTTTTGCCGACGGCACGGCATCCGCTCATTGGCTTTGTTCGGCTCGTTTTTGCATGGGGATGCGGACGAGGACAGCGATGTGGACCTGCTGTTTGAGATGGAGCCGGAGCGGCGTATTGGGCTGCTGTCGCTGTCGGGGATGGCGCAGGAACTGTCTGCCTAGACGGGTCGCCGCGTGGACTTTGTGCCGCGCGAGGGGCTGAAGCCGGGCCTGCGTGATGAAGTATTGTCCGAAGCGCAGGTGTTGTATTCGGCGGAGACAGGTGTTGTACTCGGCGGAGAAGGGTCAGGCAGGAACAGGCACGGTCAGCGATTGCGCGGTGATGATGTAGGCACGGTCAATGGTTTGGCCGAACAAGTCAACGTCCCGCATTTCCACCAAGCTGTGTTCTAACTCTGCACTGCCGGAGGCGGCACGCACGGCCCGCGCAATGCGCCGCATGGCGGCCTCGTATTCCGGCCCGCGCGGTGCAACAAGGGCAATTTGTGACAGAAGCACCTGTTCTTCGATGTGGAACTCGTGACGAATGAGGCGGTCAAACAGCATCAAAGGGTCAGGGGTGCGCTGCTCAACCCAGGAAGCGGAGGCAAATATGTCCCACCTGCCAGGCGAATTTTCGCGCAGAAACAGGGCGAACAAACTAAATGGCCCGCGCTGGGCAGATAATTTCAGTTCCAGCATCTGAAACCGGTGCAGCGTTTCTTCCGGCAATTCTTCCATTGTATGCCTTTCAGGGAGACAAGACCCGCCGCAGAACAGCCGCTGCGTCTATGAATGCTTGTGCATCGATGCGGCTGACAGTGCCGGGAAGATTATACCGCAGTTCCGGGTTCCAGAACGCAACGGTTCTCCACTGTGTAGGGTAGTGGAGTTTGACATGTGTTTCCACGCCGGACAACGTGAGAAGCACTTCCAGATTGTGCGTCTTGAAACTCTGGAAGTTGGCAAACTCTTTAGCAGTTTGCGGGAAGCCGCTCCATCTGAGGGTGCGGCAGAGGCGTTCTTTGAGGGCCATTTCCACGACGTAGCCGCCTAGATAAATAGCCCCATCATGGCGCCCCTGCCGCAAGAGCAAGCGGGCATCGCTCAGATGCTGATGTGCCGTCTGCTTTATTTGTGCGCGGGTCATCATGGTATGGTGTCGAGTTTTGGTGGCACGCGCCCCTCCACCAGGTCAATCTCGGCGGGCGAGAGGTTGTAGAGGGCATAAACGAGCGTGTCTATCTTGGCATCGGTGGCGGCGAGGGCGCGGGTGGTGAGTTTGCGTATCTCAGGGTCGGTTTGGGTGGGCAGGGTGCGATGCAGGGAAAGCATCTGCTCCACGAGGGAGACAAGCTGGTCGTGCTGCTTCTTGTCGGCGGGGTTGTCAAAGTCAATGGCGCGGATGGGAAGTTTCCGTAATGCGGCAATATGTACTTGTGGAAACACAAGTCGCGTTTCTTCCGATTGGTTTTGATAGAAGAAGCGCAGTAGCTTGGAATTGAGCAAACCTAACAAGTAAAGCAATGTTGTTCGCTGACCGTCACGCGCCAATGTGTTATGCGCAGAGTTGAGCGTACAAAAGCCTGTTTCGTCTAACGCAAAGATAAGCGTGTTTGATGTCTGACGGTTGACTAACTTGGGGGCCATAAACAGCCTTGCTTCGCGGAAGGATGCTCCTTGCAGTTTGAGTGCAGTCGTCAGCAATGTAGGGTTGTAGTCTACAGTTTCATTGGTGGGCAAGATGACGTAAGGCATGATGTGCTTGCCTTCTAACACGGGGCGCCATGTTGGTTGAGGCGGCCCAGCAGGATTGACGACCTGTGCGCGGAACGACTTAGGGCCGGGATTGATGCCGTCGCGAGTTTCGGCTAGTGTCTCTAACAATACAGAGGATTGCTGTATTTTATGCAACAAGCCATGAACATCAGCAGCACCAAAACGCCATTGAATTGCAGGCTGTGCCAGCAAAGCGGCAATGGATATGGTTGTATCAGAGGCAGGCTGTGCGGCTGTAAACTGTGCCTGTGTTGTATATGACAGCAACGCGGCATTGTCAGTCTTTGGCCCAACGATGGGAATAACAGTACGCACCGTAGGGCCATTAAAAACAGGAAAGTCAAGCCTAACGGCTTGCTGTAAACCATTGCGCGTCAAGGTAGAGC
>JAABUU010002780.1_pt1 | contig 24015 bp, 24 predicted proteins | sample 5559301 | NCBI WGS metagenome assembly JAABUU01 (sample SAMN10711884, study PRJNA513360) | rock metagenome | isolation source: Antarctica rocks | place: Antarctica: Victoria Land, Richard Nunatak white | reverse complement strand
GATGCACCGTTCGATCTCGCCGACGCTGGCAATGTGCGCGGCGTGGTCGAGTCGGCGCGCGCCGATGTCATCTTCCATCTGGCTGCACAAGCCTTCGTGCCTACCGCAACCGCACAGCCACTCGATACCTACGATACGAACATCATGGGAACGGGGCGGCTTGTCGATGCGCTGCTAAGCCTGCCCGATGCGCGGCGGCCCAAACTATTCTTCGTCAGCTCCGCTGAAGTGTACGGCTCGCACGAGCAAAGCGAAATGCCGCTGACCGAGCAGTCCGCGTTGCGGCCGGGGACACCGTACGCGGCAAGCAAGGTGGCGGGCGAAGCGATCGTACTTGCGTCGGGCCGCACGTACGGCCTGCGCGTCATCGTGACGCGCGCCTTCAATCACATCGGCCCCGGGCAGAGCGATCGGTTCGTCGTCGCGCGCTTCGCGAAGCGGCTTGCGGAGATAGCGACTGGAGGCGACCCCAAGTTTCCGGTCGGAAACCTCGAGTCACAGCGCGATTTCCTTGACGTCCGCGACGTTGTCCGCGCCTACGTCGATCTCGCCGAACGAGCCCAAGATGGTGAGGTCTACAATGTCTGCAGCGGCAAGCCGACGAAGATCGCCGACGTCCTGCGCACGCTCGTAACGGTCGCACGTGTCGGCCTTGAAATCCGCGAGGACCCTGCCTTGATGAGGGCCTCCGACACCCCGGTGCTCTACGGCGACAATGCGAAGCTCGTCGCGGCGACCGGCTGGAAGCCCGGGTACACGCTCCCGCAATCGCTGCGCGATGTTTATGAAGCGGCGCGCGAGAAAAGCGCGCACGCGTGAAGGTCGCGCACGCGTGAGGGTCTCGGCCGAGCGAGCGGAAAGCAGCACATTCGTGGATGTCGGGCTTGAGCGCTCGAAAGCCGCGCACGCGTGAACGTTGCCTACGTCGAGATGATCGGAGGCGTGAGCGGCAACATGTTGCTCGGTGCCTTCATCGACGCCGGAGCCGATGCCGAGCGCATCGAGGCGGCGCTGCGCACGATCCCCGTCACGGGATGGACGCTCGAACGGAAGCGGGTCTTCAAGTGCGGGATCGCAGCCGAGCATGCAGAGTTTCGCATACCGGGGGAAGACCACGATGCGCACGCGTCCGCGCACGAACATCGCGCGGCCATCATACGGCGTCTCGATGAGGTGCTCGACATCATAGAGCGCAGCGGCCTCGGCGTCGAGCAAAAGAGGCGCGCGCGCGATATATACGTGCGTTTGGCGGAAGCCGAGGCGAAGGTACACGGCACGACGGTCGACCGCGCTCACTTTCACGAGGTCGGCTCGACCGATGCCATCCTCGACGTCGCGAGCACCTGCATCGCGCTCGACCTTCTTGAGATCGATCGGCTCGCGTGTTCGGCGTTTCCGCTCGGACGCGGCACGATCGCTATGGCGCATGGCCGGTACCCGAACCCGCCGCCTGCGACGGCGGAACTCTTACGCGGCGCACCGACGTACGACGGCGGCATCGACGGCGAGATGGTGACGACGACAGCGGCCGCCATCCTAACGACGCTGGTTCCCGGCGCGGGCGTACGCCCCGCGATGCGCGCCGAGCGAATCGGTTACGGTGCGGGGCGCTCCGACTTCCCGATCCCGAATGTCACGCGCATTGTGATCGGAGCACTTGCGGTCGACGTCGGTAACAGCACGCTCGCCGACGCCGACGTCATGAACGGCGCGCTCACTGACGCCAAGGTAACGAACGATGTTTTCGCCGCGACCGGCGTGACGAACGACGAGGTGTGCGTGCTGGAAGCGAACATCGACGACATGTCGCCGCAGCGTTTCGACCTCGCGCTGGAGCGCACGCTCGCAGCGGGAGCGTTCGATGTCTGGCTCGCTCCGATAACGATGAAGAAATCGCGCCCGGCGATTCTGTTCGGCGCCGTCGCGCCGCCGGACGCCGAGGCGCGAGTCGCTCGCGCGATGCTCACTGAAACAACGACGCTCGGCCTCCGAACGAGGCGGGAGCGCCGCTACGTCGTAGCACGCGTAACCACGGCGGTCGAGACGCCCTTCGGAGAAGTTCGTATAAAGGAAGCGAGCATCGACGGAGAGAGCCGGCGCACGTTCGAATACGACGACGTAGCGCGGATGGCGCGGGAACGGAATCTTTCGTTCGCCGCGGTTGCGCAGATGCTCGAAGAGTTGTTGCGGTCATGAGCGCAGACCACAATCCGACATGGCGCGACGGCGTCTTCAAGCGACGCGGCACCTTGCTCGCGCTGCCGGCCGTGGCGCTCATCGTGTTCGGTCGCCCCTCGGTGCGGTCGGTGGCGCTCGGTCTCCCGCTTGCGCTCATAGGAGAGGCGGTCCGCTGCTGGGCAGTCGGTTACTCGGGCGTTACGACGCGCGCCGACCACGTCACGGCGCCCCAACTCGTCACGGCCGGCCCGTACGCGTACGTCCGCAATCCGTTGTATCTCGGCAATTTCATTACGGCGCTGGGCTTTGCGCTCGCCTTCACGGGCGCCGTTGCGTTCCCGCGCCGCGCAATCTTGACGTCCGGAGGTCTGGGCGTGATGCTGGCCGTTTACGCTGCCATCGTACCGCTCGAGGAGGCGTATCTGCGGCAAACGTTCGGCACGGCGTTCGAAACCTACGTGACTCGCGTGCCTCGCCTCGTGCCACGGTTGTCCGCCGCCGAGCCGGCGTCAGGAAGGTACGATGCCCGAGTGATCGCCCGCGCCGAGACGCGCACGTTTGTCACCTTCGGCGCGATGCTTGCCGGGTTAGCGGTGAAGGCCGCTCGCGGCGCAAGCCGATGAGGGGCAACTGCGCCGATAAGCGCTATTTTTTTGGTCTGGGAGAAGCTGACGAGGGCGACCCGGTAGACGGTGATACCTCGGCGAGCTTGTTTGCGACGTCCACGCGAAGCGCGTTCACCATGTCGCCGTAACGCAACTTCTCACTGCTGCCGAGCGCGTTGCGTTGCACTACATATGTTGTGTGCGGGGGTCCTTGTCCCCCCTGCCCGACGTTGGCATCGTTCTGCGCCTGTTGCCCGGTTGAAGCAGTATTGTGTGGATCGCTCTCAGCGCCCGTCTCTACTTTCACGAACGCCGTGGTGCGGTCGGGGGTGGAACCGCCAAGTTGTGCGGCTAGGTCATCGGCGGCCTGATATAATTTGCTCGCCGTGGCTCGATTCGTTTTGGTCGCCGCCAGGTAGAACGCGGCGGCCGCAGCTATCCCGAGGTATCGCTCGCGATCCTGATCCGGCTGCACATTAGGGAGCTGATAGCACTTGATGAAGTTGCGAGCCGCTGCCACCGCGTCGGCAGCACTGATATCGTCGGTTCCCTTCGCTGCGCGATCCGCAAACGCCCGTGCCTCGGGGCAGCGGTCATCAATGTAGCGCCGATCGGATAGGCTAAAGACATCGTGGGGCGAAAAAGCGGCCGCGGCGCTCGGAAGCTGTCCGACGACTGCGACGAGCGCCATGGCTAACGGCATCCCGAGTACAGAAGGTCGTTTTATCATTTGCGTCAGTTCTCGCATGGCGTGAGTCTTTCCGGCTGGATGGCGATATCATAACGGCGATGAGCAGCGACGGACTTCCCCCGGCAGGTCGGTACGATGGGCGCTCGGGTTCACCATTGGGCTGGCTTTGCTCGAATTCGGCGGCGGCATCGCGGCGCACAGCCTGCGCTTATGGCCGACGCCGCGCACGTCTGCATGGACGCGGTCGCGCTCGGCATCGCAGTCGTGGCAGCGGCCCAGGCGAGCCGGGCACCGACCTCCCGCCAAAGCTACGGCTTCGCCCGCTTCGAAATCATCGCCGCGCTGATCAACGGGATGCTTTTATTCGGGACCACCGCCGTGATCATCGTTGAGGCCGTGCGGCGCCTTGCGGTGCACCAACTTGCCCCCCAGGGAAGCATCATGTTCGTGGTCGCCGCCGTGGGGTTTCTGATCAACGTCGGCATCGGATCCATGCTTCTGCGATCCGCCGGCAAGGACCTGAACGTTCGCGCCGCCATTTTCCACGTCGGCAGCGATGCGGTAGGCGCCTAGTCGGTGGCGATCGGAGGACTTGTGGTTCTAGCGACGGGTGCGCACTGGATCGATCCCGTTCTCTCGTTTTTTGTGTCGGCGATCATTCTCGTGGGCATCGTCCCCTTGGTTCGTGAGGCCGTTGACGTGCTGCTCGAAAGCGCGCCGTCTCACGCCACGATCCCCGCCGTCCGCGAACGGATGTTGGCGCTAGCTGGCGTGGAAGGCGTCCATGACCTTCACGTCTGGACGATCGGCAGCGGCGAGCATGTTCTGTCGGCACACGTCCTTCTCGGCGATGCCCGAATCAGCGAGGCGAGTGCGATCCTGAGGCAGATAGAAACCGCGTTCGCGCGGTGTTTGCTATTCGTCACGTCACGGTACAGTTCGAGTGCGAAAGTTGCGCTCCGGCGGAAGCAATCATTTGCACGCAACGCTCGGAAGGCCAGCAGTGAAGTTCCGATCCATGCTGGTTCTCTAAATTAAGAGGATTTAAGGTCCTCGCCTCGATAAGCCTGAGGGGATTCCTCCGGGAGATGGCTGGACTCTTCGAGCAGAAGCCGCTTCCGTGAATCTATCACTAAGCACGCTTTTCGAGGTATCGATGATGCACTCTCGATCCTTACTTTCGGGCCTCCTCAGAGGCCGAAGCTTTTTGGCGTTGGCCCTCGCTTTGATCTTCGTCGCAGTCTCGGCGTTTCCGTCGTTCGCGGCGGGCGGTCAAAAGGGAAACGTCAACGGTCAGATCGTCGACGCCACAACCGGCGCGCCGATTGCCAACGCGCGAATCAGCCTTGCAGCGCCGTCCGGGCGCCAAGAGGCGACTACCGACGCGCAAGGCCGCTTTTCGCTGCTCGGCATCGTCGTCGACACATACACGCTCTCCGTGGAGGCGCAGGGTTACACGCCGTTTTCACAGAGCGGCCTAACGGTCATCGGCGACCAAAATCTGCAAGTCGGCCAGCTCAAAATCTCCAAACAGTTGAGAACGATTGCCCGAACCACGACCCGTTCGATTGCGTCGGCATTCCAGCCGAATCAAACCGTTGATTCGGTGACCGTCAACTCCGGTCGCATCACGCAGACGACTGGAAAAGCCGAGTCGACCAATGAAAATGCGCTGCTCCTGTCAGTTCCGGGCGCAACGCTCGACTCAGGCAATAACATCACGATCCGCGGCAGCCTCGAGAACGAAGTCGGATACCAGCTCGACGGTATCCCGTACACGGAGCCGTTCTTCTCGACCAACGGCAGCAGTAACCGCTTTAGCGGACTTTCGCAGGTTCAGGTCGTCGAAGGTGCTGGCGATGCGACGCAGGGTAATGTCGGCGGCGGCGTCGTCAACCTGATTCCAAAGCGTGGCACCTTTCCACCCTTTGGCGTTCTCGACGCCGAGATCGGTACGCCTGGGCAATATAGCCAAGGCGCTCTCGAGTACGGAATCGCCTCGCAAAGCGGCAACGTTTCGAACTACATCTCGTACCTGCAAAACAACACCCGTTTGCTGTATGGGCTGGCTTCCACCGGCGCAGCACCGTACGGGAACTTTTATGCCAATTCGCGCGACGTCAACACGGACCTCATCGACAACTTCGTGTTGAAGTTTGGTAAGAATCTGAACCAGTCGTTGCAGGTGCTCTATCAGAACCGTGACTTGCGAGCGTACGGTCCCTACGGCGGCGTCGGCTTTGGCGGTCCTAATCCGGCGGCGTACTTCCAAACCGATCCATACGCCTATGGACCGCTCGGTTTGGCGGACGCGCTGAATGGAAGCCCTGGATTGCTCGCATCGATCCTTGCGCCCTTGCCGGGACAAGCCTCGGTCAACCAGCGTCCTACGGCGGAACAGCTGCAACTCTTCGACGAGACCCAGGCGCTCAAGTTTGAATACGACAATCAGCTCGGCCCGACAAACTTCCTCGACCTCAAGGTCTACAATTTCAACTTCGGCAAGGGTAACACCGCATACGTTGGACAGGGTGGTCAGGCGCCATTCTATCAAAACGTCGGCGGCCGCCGCGCCGGCATCATCGGCGACTTCATCCATCAGTTCACGCCGAACTACACCTTCACGTTTCGTGTAGAAGGCGAGAATCAGCATCCGATGTGGGATGGCCTCTACCCCTATCAGATCGCAGCCGACTTGGCTGTCGCCCCTGGCAATGATGCGGGTGGCAACGCCGTGGCTGCCCCGAACACTCCCGGTAGCGGGCAAGTAGCGTCTCTTGCAGACTTCTTGCAGGTGGGGCCAAACGGGCAATGTCCGGTTGCAGGCGGTTGTTACCTGTCGCAGTTCTTCCCGCGCGGCCAGGTGCCGCAGGTACCAATCTCAGGTATCAATTATCATCAGGCGATCTTCCGGACTTTCGCACTGGCGATCCGCAATCAGATCAACATCCGCGACCGGCTGCGCCTCGATCTGGGCGCGCGCTACGATGAAGCGATCTACAACTTTGGCGACAATCCGTTCAACACGAATCCGCTTGATCGCAACAATCCTACGGACGTCCCGTATGCGGCGCTCGCCAACAAGTACATCAACCCACGGACGGTCGACCCTAGGGCTGCTATATCGTACCAAATGGGGCGCAACGACTCGGTGCGCTTCGGCTACGGTCGTTCAACGACATTCCTCAACGCACAGACGTCCGGTACGCCTCAGGGTTTGTACAACGCCGAAAGCCTCATGAAGGTCCCGGCGAATGATACGGCCGCAGCACCCGCGTGCGGCAGTGGCACGAATCCCGCCGGTCTCTTCAAGTGCGCAAACTACGCACAACAGCTTTTCTGGCAACAGGACCAGAACCACGATGCGCCCGACGTCGGCGGCGCTACGGCGCAGCTCGCGAGTAACTACGATATCACGTACCAACACCAGTTCCAGAACGGTTTCGGGATGCGGTTGACGCCGTTTTACAAGCTGAGCACGGGGCTTCCGTCCTTCGCGCTGCTCAGCGAAAAAGTCGATCCGATCACCGGGGTGATTCTCTCGGAAGTCTTCACCGCCAACAACAACGGGCTCAACCGGACCTCTGGAGTCGAGTTCGGCCTAACGAGCCCTGAGAGAGCGGTCGGCTTCGACGGCTTCTTCTCGGCGACGTACCAAAACGTCCTCACGACCGCCCCTCCGCTAATCAGCGGTGAGGCTAATTTACCGATCATCGGTTCCGGCTCGCTCGCGCTCGGCGACGTCTATCGCGCCGGGTACGTCTCGCCGTTTGTTGCTCGCCTCGGCGTCGAGTACAAAACTAAGTTCGGGTTGCGAATCAATCCGATCCTCCAGTACGATCGCGGCTTTCCGTTCAACGTCGGAAACACGATCGCGTCCCGCTCGGCGATCTTCGGATCTTTCCAGAATGTCCCGCAGGTCAACGTCGGTCCGGGTCGTACGCTCATTCCGGGCTTCGGCGGGGCCACGGGCGGTGCACTGGCGACGAACTTCGTCGATCCTGCCCTACCGGGCAGTGCCTTGGCGCCGAACATCGCGGCGACGCGCGGGACACCCGAAAGCGCCTCTGCGGGCGGCGTTCTGTACCATTCTGACCTGACGGCGGATCTGACGCTTGAGTACAAGCGGGGACGCAACACGGTGGGTGTGCAGGCGACGAACCTGTTCGGGAACATCTACAATGGTGTTATCCCGCTCGTCAATCCATACTACCAGCCCGTGTCTACGGGCGTTGCCGGTCCGCAGACGAGCCAACCAAAGCAGGCGACGCCGTCCTTCAATGGAGGCATCTATCAAAACCGCGGTTTCGCAAACGTGCCTGCTGATGCAAACGCATACACGAACGCAGCGTACTTGCTGAACCCCAACCTTCCGACCCGATTAAACTTCTACTATCAGCTCGCACTGTGAGCGGCGAGCGAACGAGAGGGAGCAGAATGGTAAAGCGACTCATTAGTACGGTGGGCGGCTTGCTCGCGACCGCTGCGCTTTCGAACTGCAGCGGGAACGGTCAAAATCCTCAAAAGGTGACGACCGTTAACCCGCTGCAGGGAAAGCTCCAACTCGCCGTCGGCACGGCCAATATCTTCGGTGATGCCGGAGCGGCGGGCGGCGCCGCAGCCGGCCTCAACGTGGTTGTGACTTTCCGTCAACCGACTGGAGGCCAGGTACCCGGCGATACGGCGGCCCTCGTAAACACGCCAACGCTGACGGGGCCGTTCACCCTTCCGGCGACCGCAGGCATGCCGGACCCCTACGGTTCGACGATTGGGACCGGCCCGGGCCCGACCGAAGTCGGTAAGAATTCCATCACGGCAACTCTGCAACAGACGCCAGGTGCGACCACGATCCCACCATCGACCTTCGGCGTCTCCGGCGGTGCCACGGGATTAGGCTTCGAACCGTTCAACTATACGACGGTCGGCGCGATTGGCACGTTCGGCACTCCGACGACCTTCGTACCATATTTAGTGCCTGCCTACGATGTGAATGATCCGAATGGATACGGATTCATACCGTGGGGCGGCCCACCCGCGTTCGATCCGAACAAGGACGGAAAAGGGGAGCGTGACGGGACGGCACTCTCCACGAAGATTCTCGGAGTCTCCGAGGGACTCGACGTCTTTGCCGGCGTCACTCCGGCTTCGGGAGCTTACAATCTTATCGTCAACGTTCCGACGAACCAGAGCGGCGCCTCGGGGAACCTGTCGGCGACGGCAAATTTGGCCTCAGTCGCACTTCTTCCAAACGTGACTCCACCTGTAGGTACACCCGACGGTGCCGGCGGCGCGACGTTTGCGGTGAGCCTTCCACCAGGCGTAACGGAAGGTTACGTCCAGATCACCGACATCGGACCGCCCCAGCCGACGGCGATGGGTGCGACGCCGGTTACCAGTTGTAACGGAAGCGACGCAAAGCCGGTGTACTATACGCTCTTTGTCACCGCGAGCGGAACGGCTACTTTGCCACCCACAGACGGGCCAGGAGCGCCGGGCTCTACCACGCCGTCCATCTGCACTCCGGCGCAGAACACCGCGACAAGCGGCACCACCCCGCAACAAGGCGATCAGTTCATAACGCAAATGGTCGGCTTCGACTATCCGGCGTACCAAGCATCGTATCCGAACAGCAATGGCAATCCAGCGCCTGCCCTTACCGGTTCATCCGGACAGGCGGACATCACGATCTCCTCCCAGGCCCTTTTCGGGCAACTGGTCGGAACAGCGTCGGCGGTTCGTATGAAGCCGTCGGCTTTACGAATCCACCACCGTAGCTGACTTTCTGTGGTAAGGCAACGAGATGGGAGGGCGATATGCCCTTCCCTCTCGTTGTTTCTTACTGATGCGCCGGCGACTTATTCCGAGCAGGGCGTGAAGCCTGCGGCAGCCTGCTCTGCGGCACGGCTTTCGTCGCCGAGTTCAGGGACGCGGCGCACGGCCAGTTCCGCAGCTGCGGATCGGGCCATTTCCGTGAGCGTCGGTGGAACGCGGTCGCGTGGATCGGCGCTGTGCTCCCATGGGCCTAGTGGCGTGTAGCTCGCCGCGAGGTAGTCTTCGTCGCGCTGCTGTTGGGAGACGGCGGGGTGCACGTTGACGTACAGCATGAAACGGCTGATTGCTTCAGCCAGCACCATTTGGCGATGTAGTGCGCCGCCAAGCGCGTTCGCATAAGCGATCAATGCATCTTTTTGTTCGGCAGTCGGCGCCGACGCCGCAACGTCGCGCAGGGCTTTCGTTTCATCGACCGCTGCGCGCGCTCGCGAACGCAACGTCGTGAAGCGCTTCCAAAGTTCAGCGAGTCCGTGTTGCCGCGCGAGTTCCGTCGCGTCAAGGTCCGTCGTATTCAGCCACTGCAGGTCGTCATCAATGTCTGCGTCGCCGTGCAATGCTTCCGCCGTCGCTAAACCGCCGTGATCGTAGACCTGCTGGCAGAACGCGGTTCTAGCATGAACGCGGCCAATTAAGCGCAATGGAGAGCTTGACGGCGCCGGAGTAGCGACGGCCGTGCGTTCAGGAGGCGTCCCTACTGAGGAGGCGGCGTCCGCCACTCCGCATATTAGCCCCAGGGCGATCAGCCCGGCTGCTGTCCGAGTGAACGTCCGAAATCCCACCATCGACTGGGCCCCCGTGAAGCCGCTTTGAGTACTTTATTATTCGCGGCGCCGCTCCACTGGTTCCCCTAAGTCTACGTTCCCTTCTCGGCGCCGATGTAGCGGATCAACTTCACGAACAGCGCGGGCGTCGTCGCCAGGCTGTTCGGATCGCCATAGACGACGTAGAACTCATTGTGCGCGGCCAGGAAGTGGAATGCGAGGCTGACGTTGCCGGCGGACACGTAGTCGAACGGAGCGGAGCCGTTGATTGTGCCGAGCGGTGCCTGCGGCGTCGGGAGGTCCGGGGACTGAAACGCGTTCGGCAAATTGCGGCCGATGATGCGCCGGACGCCGATGTCGAAGGATGCGTCGCGGCTCAGTTGCCAGTCGAGGCTCGCGCGCTCAAGCCACTGCTTCGCGACTGGTTCGGCTGCGATCGGCGAGCCTCCGTATAAGTTTTCGTCGGCTTCGAGCGATAGGTTGACGCGTCGTCGCACCGGCAGTGTCGTGAAGTACGACCATCCGGTCAGGTGCCCGTGCGAGTACGGTCCGCTCGTGTACGAGATCGAAGTCGGCGTCGCAGTCTGGCCCCGATACGAAAGGTAGACACCGTTGGCGTTGAACGGCAGCAGCTCGCCGTCCGAGGTTTCGACGCCTTGCGAGTTCTCGTAGAGGTGGACCGAAACGAGGTTGCGCAGATCGACGTTGAGCTGGGCGCCGCCGTCGGTTTGCGCGGGGCGGCCGAAGTGGTCGGCGTAGCGGCCGTAGTACGAGCTGACGGAGACGTCATGCAGCGGCGCATGCGGTGCGAAGTTGACCGTATGGTTATAAAAAGCGAAGTAGCCCGCAATGTCGCTTTGGCTGACGTAGCCGTCGTACGGTGAAAACTGCGGGCCGATCTTTTGAAACGACAGAAGGGCCGTCGTCAGGCGGCTCGCATAGCCCCCGCCGTACTCGAAATAGTTCGCCAAGCCCGGTACGCTGACGCTCGTGCCACGGTCGATGCCGCCGCTGAAATACGCGAAAGTATGTGTGCGCTGGTTTGAGACGCCCGTATAGAGCGTCGTCGTGTCGTCGCGCGTGCCGGGAAAGTCGACCGCGACGCGCTGCAGCGACGCGCTGTACGTCAACTTGGGACTGTTGTATGAGTACGTCCCCACTTCGGCGCTGTCGTTGCGCCCGGTCCCGACGGCATCGAATGCGGCAAAACTCGTGCGCCCTTGCGTGCCTTCATACGCGTAACCGTCGCGGAACGTCGGAATCGCCGTGTATAGAGCGTCGTCGGGCAATTGTTGCAACTGAATGAGTTGTTGAAGTTTGACCCGACTTGCGTAAAGAACGGCCGCACTTCGCTGTAGCGCCGCGCGAACGCCGTCGGCGAGATCGTCTGCTGATCGACCTCGACGTTGGAATAGTCAGGATGCAGTGCGGCGACGATCGAGGAAGTGAGCGTAACGGGCAGCGAGAGATCGGCGCCCACGCGCGAGGTGCTGCCTCCGTACGCCGGCGTCGTCAGTTCGCCGAGCCCGTAGATTTGCACGCGCGGCTTTGGTCGCGTAGCTCTGGCATTGCCGCGCGCATTGATTCCGGTCAGCGTCCCGGCGTATGCGGGATCGCCGGGAGAACGCTGACCCTCCACATGTTCCCAGACTTGCGTGCTGTTCGTCGCAATCGTCGTCCGCTCGAACTGCGCGTTCCAGGTGGTCGATCCGCCACTACGGATCACGTTGAACGGGATGTGCATGGTGACGACGTATCCCGAAGGAATCCGCCGCGCCGCCGCGTTCCATTGCGGCGCGTACGCGCTGTTCTCACTCGACGTCTGGTATCGCGCGCCGAGAGCGTTTGCGGTGAAGGTGTATTGAAAGCCGCGCGTCCCTTGCGGCTCGACGACGAAGGTGACGTTATCGTCGCTGAAAACGCTGCCGCCGTTGGTCGTTTGCGAAGCGGTCAGCGCTTCACGCTGGGTGACGTCAAAGGCGACATCGAGACCGCCCGGGTCCTGCGCGATGTAAGCTGTCGTCGGTTCGCCCGGACGCTGGTACGTAAAGTCGAACGGCACGGAAACGCGCGCCGCTTTCGCCCATGAGTCGTCGAGCGTTCCTGCGAGAGACGGCGCTTTCTCGAGCACCGGAACGGCGATCGTAAATGATTCGGCGGCTGCAGCGGCCGGCTGCGCGTCGAACAACGTGAAAGCGATTATTAATATCGTAGATGCGACTAAGCAAGACCGGAACATTGAGAACAACGTCGACGGACTCGCTTGTCCGCTAGTTAACTTCGAACAGCGTGGAAAAGTCCGGAAAACCCGTAGGTGCGTCGCCCCAGCTTGCCGTCGTTCTCTCGAACGGGTCGATCAGCACGACGTAGTGCACGCCCGCTTCGAACCAACGCTCGCATTTGGCGTACTCGATCGCGACGGCGCTCGCGGAGCGCTGCGATTCGGAAAGCAACTCGGCGACGATGTCGGGCACGAGCGGGGCGATTCCCCTACGGTCTTTAGCACTCATGGCTTCAACGCGGCTATGCTGCACGAGTCCGACGTTCGGCCCGGGAGCGTCGCCGTCGGGCAACCGGTAGTTGGCACTCGGGCTCGTAGCGACGTACCCGTGCGCCCGTGCCCAGGTATGAAGAAGAAAGCATCAGATCTGCCTTGCGTACGCCGCTGGCGAATCCTATTGGTGGACTCACGATGAGCTTGCCGCCGATTCGCTCGACCTCCATATCGATGCGCTCTCCGAAAAGCATGAGTGCATCGTCGCTTGTGAGAGCATCGTACGCGAGCATCCGCAGGTCGCGCTCACTCGCGCTGCCTCGGTCTTCGCTTGCATGCCCCGTCCTTTCTGGATGGCTTCTTACACGTCAGGCCTCCGCTCGGCCATCGCTGCCTCAGCGAGCGGCCAAACCGGGCGTAAGACGCCCTCCGGCCATGGTCCGGCCGAGGGCGCCTATTCGTCCTCCCAGAAGCATTCGATACCGCACCGACCGACACTTCGAAGGGAAGCCCGTGAACTCCAAGACCGTCGTCCTGTCCACCGCCCGTACGCCGTTCGGAAAACTCGGCGGAGCCCTCGTCTCCCTTTCGGCGACGACGCTCGGCGGAGAAGCGGTCCGTGCCGCCGTCGAGCGGGCGAATATCGATCCCGCCGAGATCGAACACGTCATCATCGGCAACGTGATTCAGGGCGGCAACGGGCAGGCGCCGGCGCGACAGGCCATGTTTAAGGCGGGCCTCGCCAAGACGACGACGTTCGAAACGATGAACAAAGTCTGCGCGTCGGGACTCGTCGCGATTGCCCAAGCGGCCCGGCTCATCAACGATGATTCGAAGCAAGTCGTGGTCGCCGGCGGCATGGAATCGATGTCGAACGCGCCGTACGCGCTGCCGAACGCGCGCTTCGGCTATCGGTTCGGCGACGGCGTGTTCGTCGATCTGATGAACTACGATGCGCTGCTCGATCCGTTCTCCGGATGGACGATGGCCCAGGCGCAGACGCGCGTGAACGCCGACCTCGGCATCACGCGCGAAGTACAGGACGAATTCGCCTACCTTTCGCACGAGCGAGCGGCGAAGGCAACGGCCGACGGTCGTCTCGGCGAGGAGATCGTCGCGCTGAAGATTGCAACCAAAGCGAAAGGAAAGCTGGTCGCCGATGCCTTGCCGGTTGCCGCACGCGCACGCGTGCCGGTGCACGCGGGTGGAAACGGCGCGGCGAACAAGCTCTTTCACGCGCCGCCGGAAAACATGCAGGCGCAAGTCGCGCGGTACAGTTCCTACGTAACGGGCGACGTGCCGCACACGGTCGTCGACAAGGACGAACCGATTCGCTCCGACGCGTCGCTCGCCGCGATGGCGAAGCTGCCGCCGCTCGACAAGGACGGCACGGTGACCGCCGGCAACGCGCCGGGCGTCAACGACGGCGCCGCAGCACTCGTGGTCGCAAGTGAAGACTACGCGCGCAGCCACGGTTATGGAGCGCTCGCGTCGATCGTCGATCATGCCGACGCTTCGTGGGATCCCGCCTATCTCGCGCTGACGCCCGCGATGGCCGCGCAACAGTTACTCGACCGCCACAACCTCAAGTCGTCGGACATCCACATCTGGGAAGTCAACGAAGCCTTCGCCGCCGTCGCATGGAGTACGGCGAATCTCCTGGGCATCGACCCGCGCGCAATCAACCTGCAAGGCGGCGCGGTCGCCCTCGGCCATCCCGTCGGCGCCTCGGGCGCGCGCATCGTCGGCTCAGTCGTCCAGCAGTTGCGCCGTCGCGGCGGCGGCTACGGCATCGCCGCAATCTGCAGCGGCGGCGGCCAAGGCGACGCGATGCTCATCCGGGTGGATTGACGGCGCGCGTGAACTTGAGCTGATGCGCGATTGGTCGTCGGCTCCGTATCCGCCCTGGTGGGTCGAGCGGGCTGCTCGGCGCCGCGCCGAACTCGATGCGGCCGTCGCGCGGATTCGCACCGTCGTCGATGAGACGCCGACGATCGTCGGCGCACTGGTCTTCGGCTCTTATGCCACCGATCGGGTCGCCCCGACGAGCGATCTCGATGTGATGATCGTGACCACTGAGCCTGCCGGAGACGACTGGACCAAGCGTTGGGCGTGCATTCAAGAGCGTCTTGCCCTCGCCGTTGCCTGCGACCTCGTCGTGTACGAGCCGGCCGAGTTCGAAAAGGTGAAGCAAGAGCGCAACTTCGTCGCGCAGGCATGGCGCGAGGGCATTTGGATCGGTGCAGCAACACCCGCTTGAACTCGCCCACGCATGGCTCACGCAAGCGCAGAGCGACCTCGACGACGCAGGCTATCTCGCGGAACGAGAACTCCCACGCTGCCGCCTGTTTTGCATCCCAGCAGGCCGCGGAAAAGGCGCTTCAGGGCCTGCTAATCTGGCACGAAGGCGATAAACCCTACACGCACGTGATCGTGGAGTTGCTTGCGGCCTTGCATCGCCATGATGCGCCGCTGGCCCAAAACTTACGCGAGATAACGGCCCTTGACGCATTCTACGTCGCGACGCGCTACCCCGATGCAATCGCCGGTGCGGTCCCCGCGGCGAGCTATCATTGCGCCGAATCGACGGTCGCGCGCGAGAAAGCGCGAACCGCCGTGATCGCCGTAGGGGCCCGGCTTCCAAAGCCGCCGTAGCGACCGACGACCTAACGACGCTGCTCCAATTAGATCCGCTCCGCTTGAACGGGACGTCTGTCGACCGCTTGCAGTATCGAACGTTGGGTGCGCAGACCGAAACATGATGGCGTTGCATTCGCCGTCGACCGATGCTGCGCGCGAAGGGACGCGAACCCGTCGTCATTGTTTGACGCGCCGCTTCCCAGTCGCCGCAGCGCCCGACGATCTAAGGACCGCTGCTTATTATAAGTCGGTCAAGTTTAGCCGGATGCGTCGACGCAAAAGGCGATCTGTCGGCGAACTTCCTCGAGTTGCGCCGGCTCAATGCTCGTGCCGGAATCTCGCGAATGCGGTCAGTCGACTCGGCGGGATCGTCAGTCAATTCGTCCCTTGGGGGACCGGCCATGCGCGCCACATCCTCGCGCATTTGCCGACGCCTTTCAGCTTTCACCGCAAGCATCAACGATGGAGCGACGAGCGTGGACACCCCGATTCTTTGGTGCGAAGCCGCTTGATCCAGCGCGATACGACTCGCTTCAGTCAGCCTGAAGGTGATCTGCTGGGTCTTCACGCCAAAAATGTACCACATCGGCGTAAGGTTTATGCGCATTGCGTCGCGCAAGGTTCTGTAATTGTAGCACACGTGCTACAATTGACTCTATGGAGCGTGAAATTACTCAGCGGGAACTGCGTAACCGTAGTGGGGACGTGATGCGCGCGGTCGACGCCGGCCAATCGTTCATCGTCACGCGCAACGGCGTTCCTGTAGGCGAGCTTATCCCCTTTCCGCGCCGCGGCTTCGTTTCGAAAGCGACTGTCGTTGCCGCCTTCGCGCAGGCGACACCGATCGACTTGGACCGGTTTCGGGACGACCTCGACTCGCTGACCAATGAGGACCCAACACCGCGTGGCTGAACGCGCCCGCGGGCTCATCGACACCTCGGTCCTGATCGACCTCGAACATCTCGAACCCGAGAAGCTGCCCGAGACAATGAGCATCTCGGCGGTAAGCCTGGCAGAGCTCGCAGCAGGTCCCCATGCGACTACCGATCCGAACGAACGGGGGCGGCGGCAGGAGCGGCTGCAGCGGGTCGAAGCGACCTTCAGTCCCCTTCCGTTTGATGCGGACGCCGCGCGAGCGTACGGACGCGTCTACTCGGCAGTGGCGGCCGCCGGGCGAAAGGCACATGGGCGACGCGCAGTCGACTTGTTGATCGCTGCGACGGCGCTCGCTGCTCGCGTTCCAATCTATACGAGGAATCCTTCGGATTTCGAGGGTCTCGGTGAATTGCTCGAAGTCGTGGCCGTTCGACGGACTCGCGACCGGGACGAGCGCGAAGCGCTGCCGCCGACGTAAGATTGCTAACGTCCCGAATTACAACTGCGCCGCCAGGGCTTATGGCCATGTCCCACTATGGGGGAGACGCCTAGACCCCGTGGGGAACTGCGAAAAATGCGCAAACGTAGGGCCACTTCTGCGGAGGATGCGGCAAAGAACGTGCAGCGGCGAGCCGGTCTTGTCGCGTTCCTCATGGCCTGGCCGTTACGAAATCGGGCTTGCAGGTCGAATGCATGAAGGATGCGCCGCGCGACATCGATCTCTCTACGGCGCAAGGAAGTGTAAGTAGAAAAGGAAGCGTAATTAGAAAATGAAGGTTCTCGTTGTTGGTGCCGGTCAGATGGGGGGCGGAATCGCGCACGTCGCCGCGCTTTCTGGTGATGAGGTGACGTTGCTCGACCGCGAGCAGCGCTTCGTCGACGCCGCGATCACGACAATGCGGAAAAACCTCGATCGTGGCGTTGAGAAGGGACGCGTTACGGCGGCCGACCGGGACGCGGCGCTCGCGCGGATCACGCCTGCAGTACAGTGGGGCGAGTTCGATGTCGACGTCGCGATCGAAGCGGCGACCGAAAACGAAGAGCTCAAGCGCGAGATTTTTCGTAAGCTCGATGCCGCGACGCCCGAACGGACGATCCTCGCAAGCAATACCTCTTCGATTTCCATAACGCAGCTTGCAGCAGTTACCAAGCGCCCCGAGCGCGTTATCGGAATGCACTACATGAATCCCGTTCCGGTGATGAAGCTCGTCGAGATCATCCGCGGAATCGCGACCGCGCCGCAGACGTACGAAACCATCCGCGCGCTTGCAGTGCAACATGGCAAGACGCCGGTCGAAGCGCGCAACTATCCCGGCTTCATTTCGAACCGCATCCTCTGCCCGATGCTCAACGAAGCCGTCTTCGCGTTACAGGAAGGCGTCGGCACCGTCGAGTCGATTGACACCGTGATGAAGCTCGGGATGAACCACCCGATGGGGCCGCTCGAACTCGCCGACTTCGTCGGCCTCGACACGTTGCTCGCCATTATGGAGGTGCTCGTTGAGGGCTATGGCGATCCGAAATATCGTCCGTGCACGCTCTTGCGCGAGTATGTCGACGCTGGCTGGCATGGTCGCAAAACGGGCCTCGGTTTTTACGATTGGCGTAGCGGTGAGCGCCGCACGCGCACCGCTTTGACCTCAAGCGGCGTCCCGGCGTTTGCAAGCGATGGCGGCGGCGCTTCCGCCGACGCGGTTGCGTCGACGGCGGCAAGCGACGGCAACGGCGCGCGGTGATCGACGCGCCCGCGCCGCCGCTGTTCGACGTCACCGCCGACCAGCGTGACATCGGCGCGCTCGCGCGTACGATAGCCGAGCGCGAAATCGCGCCAAACATCCTAGCATGGGACCGCGAACACCGCTTTCCGCGCGAACTCTACGCGAAGCTCGGCGATGCCGGCATCATGGGACTCATCATCCCCGAACATTACGGCGGCGCGGGCGCCGACTATGTCTCGTACGCTCTTGCAATCGAGGAGTTTGCGCGCGTCGATGCAGGGACGGCCGTCACCCTTTCGGTCCACCTGATGATCGCGTCGGCGATCTTGCGGCTCGGCGATGACGCGCTCAAGGAGCGCTATCTGCCGCGACTCGCCGGCGGTGAGGCGATCGCGGGCTTTGCGCTGACGGAGCCGGCAGCGGGCTCCGATGCAGCCGCGCTGACGAGTACGGCACGCCGCGACGGTGATGGGTACGTGCTCAACGGCCGCAAGCAGTGGTGCACGAACGGCAGTTACGCCGGGGTCACGATGGGCATGTTTCGCACGGGTGGCCCCGGACCCAAGGGCATCTCGGCGTTTCTGATCGACAACGATACGCCTGGCATGGTCGTCGAGAAAGTCATCGAAAAACTCGGCATCCACACGAGCAATACGTGCGATCTCGCCTTTGATGATGCGCGCGTACCCGCGACCGCGCTGCTCGGAGCCGAAGGAACGGGTTACACGATGGCGCTGAGCGCGCTCGGCGCCGGGCGCATCGGCATCGCTGCGCAAGCGACCGGTATTCTAGCGGGGTGTCTCGACGCATCGGTGAAGTTCGCCAAGGAACGCGAAGCGTTCGGGCGCCCGATCGCGGCGAATCAGGGCGTGTCGTTCAAGATCGCGCAGATGGCAACCGATCTCGATGCCGCGCGACTGCTCGTCTATCGTGCGGCGTCGCTGTGCGATCGCGGCGAGCCCTATGCGCTCGCGGGAAGCAAGGCAAAACTGTTCGCATCGACCGCCGCACGCAAACATGCGGCCGAAGCCGTGCAGATTCACGGCGGCTACGGCTACACGACCGAGTTCCCGGTCGAACGCTATTACCGCGATGCGAAGATCACGGAAATCTACGAAGGAACGAGCGAGATTCAACAGATGCTCATCGCGCGCTCGCTGCTCGGCCGGTTCGACTGACGTCGACGATCCCAAACCTCGCGCCGTTCGAACGCGCCGACCTACGGCGTTACCGAACGCGGCAACGCGCCCGCGACGTGCAGCTGCTCGACGGGTGCATCGTGATCGGCCCTCAGCGCGACAAAGCTGCGCTGCATGCACTGGCGACGCTGGCGGCGTCGCTGGAATTGCATCGCCGCAAACTCGGATACGGCGCATTGCGCGAGCGACCCGATCTTGCGTTCGACCGTTATAACGTACGCACGCCGGCACTCGCGTTCTTTACCGGCGACGTCGGGCATTCGCCGGCGCTCGTCGTCGAGGCGATGAACGCAAACGAGCAACTCGGCGTGATGCGCGCGAAGTTGGAGCGCTACCTCGATTTCGGCGTACCGACGGCACTCGGCCTCGATCCCGGGGCACGGCACGTTGTCGTGCGCGCCGGCAACGGACGGTCCGAGACTATCGAACGCGGGCCGCTCGCGTTACCGCCGCTTGCGGCCTGGGAGTTCACCGCCGAAGCGCTTTGGCATCGCTGAATTACCATGAAGGCTACAACGTATTTTCGTGAAAGCGCCCTACCTCGGCATTGTATCACCGATACCATGTGCGAGCGGGTCCTCGCAGACCCGTACTTGTCCGAGCCCCAAACAAACGGACGCATCCGGTTCTGGGCACGTGCCCCGATGAAGTACGATGGATACGAGTAGTCACGTTATCGGATGCGGAAACGGTTCACAATGCGTTCTATGACCGAGGGTTCAAGCCGTGAAGCTCGTTTTCGATAAGGAGCACTTCTCACTCTATATCGGCTTCCGCGATGGTAAGGCGATCGAGTCGGAGGAGATCCGTCCGGGCATCGTAGCCGACTACGATACCCGCGGTGAAGTCCTTGGGCTCGATATCGACGATGTCCGGACGATCGCCGAAGTCGATATCCCGCGCGCAAATCTCGCCTCATGATTCGAGGGTACGCGCGCGCAAACGAACGGCGAGGTATGTTCCGACGGCTGGTCGCGGCGCTCTTCCTAGCGGCGCTTTTCCCGTTGTCCTTGTCGCCCGGTCGACTGAACGCCCAAAGCCGTGCAGTCGATCCCGCGCTGTTCGCCGGTTTGCATTGGCGTAATATCGGGCCGTTCCGAGGCGGACGCACGATCGCCGTTGCCGGTGCGGCGGGCGATGGGCGCACGTTTTACACCGGGGCCGTCGGTGGCGGCGTTTGGAAAACGATCGATGCCGGGCGGACGTGGAATCCGATCATGGATTCGCAGCCGGTCGCATCGATCGGCGCACTCGCGGTCGCGCCGAGCGACCCGAACGTCATCTACGTCGGCAGCGGCGAAGCCGACATGCGCTCCGACATCCAAGGCGGCAACGGCATGTACCGCTCGAGCGATGCCGGCGCGACGTGGAGCCACATCGGTCTCGACGACTCGCGGCACATCGGCCGGGTGCTCATCGCACCGCGCGATCCGCAAACGCTGCTCGTCGCCGCGCTCGGACACGCTTATGCGCCGAATGATATGCGGGGCGTGTACCGCTCGACCGACGGCGGCGCATCGTGGACGCGCACGCTCTTTCACGACCGCGATACGGGCGCGATCGATCTCGCCGCCGATCCCGCGTTGCGCGTCGTGTACGCGTCGCTGTGGCAAACGCGCCGTCCGCCGTGGAGCGTCTATCCGCCGTCCGCCGGACCCGGCGGCGGGCTCTACAAGTCCAGTGACGGCGGCGTGACGTGGATGCAGCTGCACGGCGGTTTGCCCACGGAAGACGTCGGCAAAATCGGTCTCGCCGTCGCGCCGAGCGAACCGCAGCGCGTCTATGCAATCGTCGACGCCAAAGCGGGCGGGTTGTACCGCAGCGATGATGCCGGCGCGACGTGGCGGCTGATCGACGGCGACGTGCGCTTGTGGCAGCGCGGGTGGTATTTTTGTCACGTGACCGTCGATCCGAAGAATGCGGACAGCGTGTACATCTCCGACACGTCGGTCTATCACTCAACCGACGGCGGTGCCCGCTTCACGGCGATCAAAGGCTCGCCCGACGGCGACGACTTTCACCAGATGTGGATCGACCCGACCGACCCGACGCACATGGTACTCGGTAGCGATCAAGGCACGAGCGTCAGCGTTAACGGCGCGCGCACGTGGAGTTCGTGGTTCAATCAGCCGACGGGGCAGTTCTACCACGTCGCAACCGACAATGCATTTCCGTATCGTCTGTACGGCGCGCAGCAGGATAGCGGCGCGGCGATGATCGTCTCGCGCAGCGATCACCGCGGCATCGAAGCGCGCGATTGGCGTCCGATTACGGCCGGCGGGGAGAGCGGCTCAATTGCGCCCGACCCGCACGATACGGAGGTCGTGTACGGCGGCGAGGTCGATCGCGAAGACCTGCACTCGAATCAGACCCAGTCGGTTTCTCCGACGGCCGGCCGTCCGGGCGTGTGGCGCAGCGAGTGGACGCAGCCGCTCGCCTTCGGTCCCGATCGCGCGCTGTACGGCGCGCACCAACTGATCTTCCGGACGCGCGACGGCGGCAATCGCTGGACGGCAGTCAGCCCCGACTTGGCACGCCGCAATCCGGGAACGCCGCCGAACCTCGATGCGACGACGGCCGCCGACGCCGATCTGCCCGAACCGCGCGGTGTGGTGTTCGCGCTTGCGCCCTCGCCGCGCGATGCGAAGACCGTGTGGGCGGGGACCGACGACGGCTTCGTGCACGTGACCGTCGACGGAGCTCGCACGTGGCGCAACGTCACGCCGCCGGGCGTGAGCGCGTGGAGTCGCATCGACACGATCGAGGCCTCGCCGTTCGACGCACGCGCTGCCTACATCGCGGTCGATCGGCATCGCCTCGATGACGAGCGGCCGTACATCTTCGCGACCCGTGACGGCGGCCGCACCTGGCGCAGCGCGAACGCCGGAATTCCAGACGGAAGCTTCGTGCATGTCGTGCGTGCTGATCCCGTTCGTCGCGGGCTGCTCTACGCGGGAACGGAAACCGGCGTCTTCGTCTCATTCGATGATGGTTCATCGTGGCAGTCGTTGCGGTTGAACATGCCGCTCTGTTCCGTGCGCGACATCAGCGTGCGTAACGGCGATCTCGCGATCGCGACACACGGCCGCGCGTTCTGGATTCTCGACGATGTCGAACCGCTGCGCGAACTGGCCGCCGACGCGTCGCCCACAGCGCGCCTCTTCACGCCGCGCGACGCGGTGCGCACGCGCGACGGCAACGACGAAGCTGAAGCGACGCCGCCTGAAGTCGTGCTCGGCGAGAACCCTCCGAGCGGCGCCTATGTCGACTACATCGTGCCGCCCGACTCACAAGGTCCGGTATCGCTCGCAATATTGGATGCGCGCGGAGCGACCGTGCGACGCTGGTCGAGCACCGATGTGCCGCATACAATCAGTCCGAACGACGTCGACTTCCCGGCGTACTGGATTCCCGTGCCGCAAGTGCCCTTCGCTACACCGGGCATGCACCGCTTCGTGTGGGACTTCCACTCGGCGCGCGCCGACGGCCCACTCGCGCCGCCGGGCCGCTATACGGTGCGTCTCGCGGAGAACGGTCGCACGTTCACACGGACATTCACCTTGCAGCGCGATCCGCGCGTGCACGCGAGCGATGCGGACCTCGTCGCGCAGGCGGCGCTCGCGAACGCGCTCGATGCGATGACCGCGCAGGTCGACAGCGCGCTTGCTCAAGCCAAAGTCGACCGCGCGAAACCAAATGCGGATGTGGCTAGCATCGACCGCATCGCCGGCGCGGCGCCAAGCGATAATCCGCGCAACTCCGTCGCGTTGCCCCCCACCGAATCCAACACGTTACGCGCCGAGCGCGGCGAACTCGCCGAACTCGAAAACGCCGTCGAAAGTGCCGATACGCCACCGACGCACGAACAACGCTCGGCATGGGCGCCGTTACGAGAGCGAACGTGGCGTACACTGACGGCATGGCGCGAACTAAGGGGCAGAGGGACGCGATGAACGCGGCAACAAGCGTGAACACACGGATCATCTCCGCGTTCGGTGGGATTAAACTCATCGGCGCTTCAGGACTTCGAGTGGGTCGGCGAGAGGTCCAAGCCCCCGCAATGAAATAGGATCGTGTCGGCAAAACGCCCTTCGCTGCGGTAACCGTTCGCGCGTGTTTTAAGCTTTTGAATCTTGCTGTTTAGGCTTTCCGCAGCGGCATTGGTGATTGGCGTCTTGATATCACTACTGTCCGGTTAAACTCAGTATGAGTCTCTGAAGGCCCAATAGTGGCGAGGGTTGGCGGCTCATTTGCGTTGGTGTCGATTTGAAATGGTTGAGCCCTTCTAGGGGCAATTCCCCCGGCTTCAAGCGCTGGGAGAATTCCATGAACGTAGGCAAGACGCTCTTCGCTCAAGTCATGGATTTCGTTCCATGGACGAGTTTTGGCCGGGTCGTCGAGCGATATTCAGGCAATGCGCGCGTTCGACGCATGAGCTGCGCCGAGCAATTCCGCGTCATGGCGTTTGCGCAGTTGACCTGGCGCGAGAGCCTGCGGGACATCGAAGCAACGTTATCGGCCAACCGCAACAAACTCTATTCCATGGGACTGCGACACGAAGTCCATCGCTCCACCTTGGCGGATGCGAACGAATCACGAGACTGGCGCATATGGGCAGACCTGGCAGCCGTGCTGATTCGTCGTGCTCGCAAGCTCTACAGCGATTGCGACTTTGGGGTGGAACTCAGCAATACCGTCTACGCGCTGGATTCGACGACCATCGATCTTTGCTTGAGCCTGTTCGAATGGGCGCCGTTTCGTTCAACGAAAGCGGCCGTCAAGATGCACACGCTGCTGGATTTACGCGGCAGCATTCCGACGTTCATTCACGTCAGCGACGGCAAGATGCACGACGTCAACGTCTTGGACATCATGCCCACCGAAGCAGGCGCCTTTTACGGGCTCTTCCGGTTTTCAAGTGGATTTCGGCATGAGGTCGAGCCCGCCGCAATGGAAGTAGATCGCGGTGGTGAAGTTGGCTTTATTTCGAAAGCCTCGCGCGGTGTATTTGACCCACTGAA
>JAABUU010002778.1_pt1 | contig 24032 bp, 27 predicted proteins | sample 5559301 | NCBI WGS metagenome assembly JAABUU01 (sample SAMN10711884, study PRJNA513360) | rock metagenome | isolation source: Antarctica rocks | place: Antarctica: Victoria Land, Richard Nunatak white | reverse complement strand
CGGCGAGACCGAGCGGGACTACGTCGACCTCGCCGGTCGCTGAGCGCAGCGCCGGTCACCACGCGCCGGTCACTACGCGCCGGTCACCACGTGCCGGCGTGGGGTCAGCCGGTCGGCGCGCCGATCCGGATGGTGACGCTCATCGGCGACGGCGTCCCGCTCGCGGCGCTCCAGGTCATCGCACCCTCGTCGATGGACCGTTGCCACACCTTGTCGCCGACCTGGACGCGGTCGATGCCGTAGGCCTCCGCACGGGCGACCGCCCACTGGCCGGCGGCCCAGGCCTGCTCCACGCTCGCGCCGCGCAGGGTGAGCTGGGCGCCGTCCTGGACCGGCTTCGTCCCCAGCTGGGCCTCGAGGTCCGCGGCCACCGCAGCGCCGTCGGCGGCGCGCTCGACCGGCTTGAGCCGGCAGCCGACGGCGGCGGGAGAGCGACCGGTCAGGGTCGAGGCGAGGATCCGGCCTTCCTGCTCGTGCTCGGCGTAGGCCTGGGGATAACCGCTGTGCTGGACCTGCTGGGCCACCTCGGTGATGTTGCGCGTCTCGTAGCCACTCACCTTGAGGAGGGCGTCATAGAACGAGCTCGTCGAGTATGCCGGGTCGAGGATCTGCTCGCGGGTGCCCCAACCCTGGCTGGGACGCTGCTGGAAGAGTCCGAGGGAGTCGCGGTCACCGTAGGTGAGGTTGCGCAGCTTGGACTCCTGGATCGACGTCGCGAGGGCGATCGTGGCGGCGCGCGGCGGTAGTCCGCGTTTGGCCGAGATCGCAGCGATGAGAGCGGCGTTCGCCGTCTGCTCCGGCGTGAAGGAGACCGAGCTGCCGGCAGCCGTGGCCTGACAGGTCGGCGAGAAGACCGCGCGGGTCACGGCCCAAAAGGCGAGCAGCCCCCCCATGACGACCGCGGCCGCGACGGCGACGAGCAGGACCGGGCCGACCCAGCGGCGTCGCGGGCCTCGACGGTCCTCGGCGAGGTCGGGACGGCCGTCAGTCGTTCGCATGCAGGTCGTCGTTCAGGGAGATGCCGGAGCCGGCCCGGTCGCGCGCCTCGACGACACCCGTGACGGAGTTGCGGAGGAGGAGCAGGTTGTCCCGTCCGGACAGCTCACGCGCCTTGACGACGGAGCCGTCCGGGAGGGTCACCTTGGTCCCCGCCGTGACGTAGAGCCCGGCCTCGACGACGCAGTCGTCGCCGAGGGATATCCCGAGCCCGGACTCGGCGCCGAGGAGACAGCGCTGGCCGACCGAGACGCGGTCCGTGCCGCCACCGGACAGGGTGCCCATGATCGACGCACCCCCGCCGATGTCGGAGCCGTGGCCGACGACGACCCCCTGGGCGATGCGGCCCTCGACCATCGACGTGCCCAGCGTCCCGGCGTTGTAGTTGCAGAAGCCCTCGTGCATCACGGTCGTGCCCTCGGCGAGGTGGGCGCCGAGACGGACCCGGTCGGCATCGCCGATCCGCACGCCGCTCGGCACGACGTAGTCGGTCATCCGCGGGAACTTGTCGACGGAGAAGACCTGCACCGGCCCCCGCGCACGCAGCCGGACCCTGGTCTCCTCGAAGCCGTCGACCGGGCAGGGACCGTGGTTGGTCCACACGACGTTGGGCAGCACGCCGAAGATCCCGTCGAGGTTCATCGTGTTCGGGGTCACGATTCGGTGGGAGAGCAGGTGCAGTCGCAGGTAGACGTCCGGGACGCTCCTCGGCGGCGCGTCGAGGTCGACGGAGACGCCGATGGTCTCCGTCCGGACGCCACGGGCCTCGTCGCGGCCGGTGAGCGCCCGCAGCAGCGCGGGGACGGGCGCCGAGCCGTCGTAGTCGTCGCCGAGCACGGGCCGGGGGAACCACGTGTCGAGGACGGGCGCGTCGAGCGGCCCCGGCTCGGCGCCGGGGGTCAGGACCTGGGTGACGAGCCCGTATCCCCAGGCGCTGCGCGTGGTCGTCATGGCGGCCAGCCTAGGTCAACGACACCGGACGCTAGCCTTCGGTCCATGACTGACGCGCCCGCGCTGGACCCGACCGCCGACGTGGTCTCCCTGACCGCGGCGCTCTGCGACATCGAGTCGGTGAGCAGAAACGAGGCGGCGATCGCCGACGCCATCCAGGCCGCTCTGGAGCCGCTGACCCACCTGGAGGTGACCCGCCACGGCAACACCGTCGTCGCCCTCACGTCACTGGCGCGCTCGGAGAGGGTGGTGCTCGCAGGCCACATCGACACCGTCCCGGTCACCGACCCGCCGAACCTTCCGACGAGGCGGATTGGTGACGAGCTCGTCGGTCGGGGGACGGTCGACATGAAGGGTGGCGTCGCCGTCCAGCTGCGGCTCGCCGCGCAGCTCGCCCAGCCGAGCCGAGACGTGACGTTCGTCTTCTACGAGGGCGAGGAGATCGACGGTGAGCACAACGGGCTGGCACACCTCGCCGAGGGCCGACCCGACCTCATCCGGGCCGACTTCGCCGTCCTGCTCGAGCCGACGAACGGTGGCGTCGAGGGCGGCTGCAAGGGCAGCGTGCGTGTCGACGTGACGGCCAGGGGGGTCGCCGCCCACAGCGCGCGCCCCTGGAACGGCCGGAACGCGATCCACGAGGCCGGAGCGATTCTCGGCCGGCTGCTCTCCTACGAGGCCCAGACGGTGCACGTCGAGGGACTGGACTACCACGAGGCGCTGCAGGCCGTCGGAGTCGTCGGCGGCATCGCCGGCAACGTCATCCCTGACCGGTGCGTCGTCACGGTGAACTACCGCTACGCTCCGGACAAGAGCGCCGAGCAGGCTGCCAACCACGTCACCGAGATCTTCGCCGGCTTCGAGGTCACCGTCCTGGACAATGCGCCGGGGGCCCGGCCGGGTCTCACCCTCCCGGCGGCGAAGGCCTTCGTCGAGGCCCTTGGTGTGCCCGTGAGCGCCAAGGAGGGCTGGACCGACGTCGCCCGCTTCTCTGCGCTGGGCGTCGCGGCCGTGAACTTCGGTCCCGGCGACCCGAACCTCGCGCACACCGACGACGAGCGGGCCCCGGTCCAGCAGTACGTCGACGCGGAGGCCGCCATGCTCCGCTGGCTGAGCTGAGCGAGCGCTCATGAACGAGGACACCGAGGGCGACGTCACCGGTCAGGACGAGCGGCAGACGGGCCCGATCACCCTGCGCCGGCACCAGGTGCCCCGCACGACGACGGACCAGCGCCTGCTGGACAACGACCAGTCGGCCGACTGGCTGCACACCGACCCGTGGCGCGTCATGCGGATCCAGTCGGAGTTCGTCGAGGGTTTCGGCGCGCTCGCCGAGCTCGGCCCCGCCGTGAGCGTCTTCGGCTCCGCGCGCACCAAGCCGAGCGACCCGGCATACGCGATGGGTGTGGAGGTCGGTCGCCAGCTCGTCCGCGCGGGGTATGCCGTGATCACCGGCGGCGGACCCGGCGCCATGGAGGCGGCCAACAAGGGGGCGTTCGAGGCCGGGGGGACGTCCGTCGGGCTCGGCATCGAGCTGCCGTTCGAGACGGGGCTCAACCGCTACGTCGACGTGGGCGTGAACTTCCGTTACTTCTTCACCCGAAAGACGATGTTCGTCAAGTACGCGCAGGGGTTCATCGTCCTGCCCGGCGGGTTCGGCACGCTCGACGAGCTGTTCGAGGCGCTGACCCTGGTGCAGACCCGGAAGGTGACGTCCTTTCCGCTGGTCCTCCTCGGGACGGCATACTGGCGCGGCCTGCTCGACTGGCTGCGTCAGTCGGCCCACACGCACGGAACGATGACCGCGGCCGACATCGACCTGCTCCACCTCACCGACGACGTCGACGAGGCCGTCCGGATCGTCACGACCTACACGGATGACAAGGCCCCGAAGCGCTCCGAGTGACGGGCGCCCGGCTGCGCCGGCCGGCCTGAGGCCGCTTCGGGCGAGCGGCTCCGATGTCACACCGCACAACATCTCGTGGCACGATCAGCGGGTGATCTGGTTCGTCCTGCTCGTCGCGGTCGTCCTCGTCGTCCTGACGACCGCCGCGGTCCTCGGCCGTGTCGACGGCTCACTCGGTGACGCGACGACGTCGCTGAGCCACGAACCCCTTCCCGACGCCCCGCTGACGCCGGGTGACCTCGAGCAGCTGCACTTCGACACGTCGATGCGTGGCTACCGGATGAACCAGGTCGACGACGTCATCGACCGGCTCCGCCGCGAGATCAGCGACCTGGACGAGGCGCTGTCGCGGGCCCGTTCGCACCGCGTTCCCGCCTCCGCGCACCCCTCCGAAGCCGGCGCCGCCCCAGAGACCCACTGACCGCGTGCCTGCCATCGTCGTCCGACGCGCCGTCGACGCCCCGGTCGCGGCGGTGTGGGCCGTCCTTACCGGCTTCGGAGACTACGGACGCTGGATCCCGTTGACCACCATGGTCATCGACCCCCCACCCGTGCGCGTGGGCTGGGGCTTCGCCGGCCGCACCGGCCTGGGTCCGGCAGGCTTCGTCGACTCGATGCTCCTCACCCTGTGGGAGCCACCGGGCCCGGGCGACACGGCCCGGTTCAGGATCCGCAAGACCGGCCGCCTGCTCGCCGGCTGGGCCGACGTCACCCTCGAGGCGAATGGGGACGACCACACCAACGTCGTGTGGAGGGAGGAGATCATCCTGCGGCCCGAGGCGCTCGGCCGCCGGATCGGCCCGCTCATGGATCCCCTCGTCGCACACCTCTTCGGCGGGGTGGTCGACCGGATGCTCTCCGCGGCCCGCACCGGTCGCCGGTGAGCTCCACCGGCACGATCATCGGTGCTGACGGCCTTCGCCACTGCTCGTGGGCCGGGTCGGCACCGGACTACCTGGGCTACCACGACGACGAGTGGGGCGTCCCGGTCCACGCCGAGTCGGCGCTCTTCGAGCGGCTCACCCTCGAAGGCTTCCAGTCGGGGCTGTCCTGGCTGACGATCCTGCGCAAGCGACCGGCGTTCCGGCTGGCCTTCGCCGACTTCGACGCCGAGCGGGTGTCCGCCTTCGGCAACCGCGACCGCGCCCGTCTCATGGCCGATGTCGCCATCGTGCGCAATCCCCGCAAGATCGACGCGGCGATCACCAACGCCCGAGCGGTGCTCGCGCTGCGCGACGACGGAGGGCTCGACGACTTCCTCTGGTCGCACGCACCCGAGCACCACCGCGCCCCCAGAACGCTCGCCGAGCTCCGGACCACCAGCCCGGAGTCGGTCGCCCTCGCCAAGGGGCTCAGGAGGCGCGGCTTCGTCTTCGTCGGACCGACGACGATGTATGCCGCGATGCAGGCCTGCGGGCTCGTCGACGACCACGTCGCGGGTTGCCATCGGAGCGGCGGGAGCGGTGGGGTAGGCCCGCGATGAAGCAGGCCGCCGTCTCCCGGTACGTCGTCCGGATACTCCTCGCGTATGCCGTGTGCCGGCTGGTCACCGGGGTCCTCCTCGCGGTCGTCGCGACCCGGCAGGTCCCGACCGGGTGGACCGGTCCGGAGGTCAGCTACCTCACCTTCACGGCCCAGTGGGACGGCCAGTGGTACCAGGCGATTGCCCAGGGAGGTTATCCCGCAACGCTTCCCGTGGACGCGAGCGGTGTCGTGCAGCAGAACTCCTGGGCGTTCTACCCGCTCTTCCCGCTCCTGTCCCGCCTGTTCATGGATCTCTCGGGGCAGGGCTTCTACGTCGTCGGCTCGTCCCTGTCGCTCGTCCTCGGCTTCATCGCCGCGGTGGCCATGGGTCTGCTCCTTCGGGACCGGCTCGGGGAGCGGGCGGCTCTCGTGCTGGTCGTTCTCTGGGCAAGCTTCCCTGCTGCGGCAACGCTCCAGGTCGGCTACACCGAGGCCATGGCGATGGCCCTGCTGACGCTCTACCTCCTCGCCCTGTCGCGCGAACGGTGGCTGTGGGCCACCGCGCTGGCCGTGCTCATCGGGCTCACCCGACCCATCGCCGTGCCCATCGCGATCGTCACGGTCGTGGCGCTCTGGGTGCGTTGGCGGCGCCGGTCCGAGGACCCGGTCGGCGTGCGCGAGGGGGTGTCCGCGGTGGCTGCCCTCGCCGGCTGTGGGGTCGCCGGTCTGTTGTGGCCGGCGATCGCCTGGGCGGCGACCTGCCGGGGCGACGCCTACACCCAGACGATGTCGTCGTGGCGGGCCGGCCACGAGATCGTGCCCGTGAAGCCGTGGCTGGACATGTCGCGCTACTACTTCGGCGAGACGTGGGGCCCGGTGTGGCTGACGGGCGTCTTCGTGCTCGTGGCCGTGATGATGCTCGGCCCGTGGGCCGCCCGACTCGGGTCGCAGCTGCGTACCTGGTCCCTGGCGTACCCGGCATACCTCTTCGTCGTCCTGGACCCCTTCACCTCGATCTTTCGTTACCTCATCCCCCTCTTCCCGCTGCTCGCGGTGACGATCGGAGTCGGCTCGGTGGAGCGCCGAGCGGGCACGGCGTGGGTGCGGTGGCTGCGCGCCGGGGTCCTGCTCGTGGCCTTCGTCATCGGGCAGTGGTACTGGATCGACATCCTCTGGCGGTTCATCCCGCCGTCCGACTACCCGCCGTGACGTGCCGGCCGGTCACGGCGCCGGGCTTCAGCGACCGGTGAAGACCGGCTTCTCCTGGGCGAAGAAGGCCGCCACGGCTGCCTGGTGGTCCTCGCTGGCCCCGGTGAGCGACATCAGCCCGGCCTCGTTGCCGAGGGACTCCTCCAGGGAGTGTGAGGCACTGAAGGCGACCGCCCGCCGGATCGACCCGTAGGCGAGCGTCGGGCCCGCGGCCAGGGTGGCGGCCAGCGCGCGCACCGTCGCCTCGAGGTCCTCGGCTGCCACGACCTCGGTGACGAGCCCGAGCCCGAGGCACTCCGGTGCCGGGATCGTCCGGGGGAGGAGGAGCAGCTCCTTGGCCCTGGCCGTGCCGACGAGCCGGGGCAGCGCCCATGAGGCCCCGGAGTCGCAGGACAGGGCGATGGCCGCGAAGGCGAGGTTGATCCCCGCCGAGTCCACCAGGATGCGCAGGTCCGCGGCGAAGGCGAACGACGCGCCGGCCCCCGCAGCGACGCCGTTGAGCGCCGCGATGACCGGTTTGTTCATCGTCGCGAGCAGCGTGACGATGGGGTTGTAGTGCTCGGTGACGGTCGCCGCGAGCGCCGGCGAACCCGACCTCAGCGAGCGGACGTGCTCCTTGAGGTCCTGGCCGACGCAGAACGCGCGACCGCTTCCGGTGAGGACGACACACCTGACGTCCGGGTCGTCGGCCACCTGCTGCAGCGCCGCGAGGAGCTGCTCCTTGAGCTCGGTGTCGAGGGCGTTCATCGCCTCGGGCCGGTTCAGGACCACCGTGGCGACGGCGTCCTCGACGTGGAGCAGGACCACGCTCGGTCGGCCCTGGCTCGGGCCCGGCTCGGGACTGCTGGTGGACGGTGACATTCCGGGGCTCCTCACGGGTGACTGGCTCCATCGTGCCCGATCCGCGATTTCGCCTCGTGCCGTGGGCGCGTGATAATAGTCATCGAACACCCATCTGTCTGCATTCGATTCCTCTTGTCGCGAGGCAGTCTGAGCTCGGATGTCCAAGGATTTCCACGGAAGGCGAATCATGGCGGCAATGAAGCCCAGGACCGGAGACGGCCCACTCGAGGTCACCAAGGAGGGACGGGGCATCGTCCTTCGGATGCCTCTCGAGGGTGGAGGTCGCCTGGTCGTCGAGATGACGCCCGACGAGGCGGCCAGGCTGCGCGACGCGATCCAGGGCTGTGACGGAGTCTCCTGACGACGACACCACGCCTCAGGCCCTCGACCGTCCGGTCGGGGGCCTCGTGCTGTCCAGTCGGTCAGCGTGCCGGGTCGGGCCTGACCGCGCTGCCGCAGGGGGGTGACCGGTGGCCCCATCGCGACTCAGCAGAGGTTCGGTCACCCAGCACACGGCATACCCTCTGCTGGGTCAGCCACTCTCTGCTGAGTGAGCGACCGGTGCCGGATCGGGGTGCGTATGCCGTTCCGCCGGCTCGATCCTCAGGAGCGGCGGCCCACGCTGACGTGCCAGTCGGCGTCGAGGGTCCACGGGTCGAGGTGCCAGGTCGCGAACCGGTGCTCCAGGGTGAATCCGGTGGCACCGAGGTCCGCGTCGAGGTCGGCCACGGCGTAGTCGCGGTCGGTCGCGAAGCCGACGACGAGGCGGCCGGTCGGCGTCAGCAGGCGGTGCGCGGTCTCGAGGACCTCCCGCTCGGTGCCCGGTGCGACGTAGACGAGGACGTTTCCGGGCAGGGCGACGATGTCGAAGGGACCCGCGAAGCCCTCGTCGGCGAGGACGTCCGGGTCCAGCTCCAGCAGGTCGCTCCTCAGGTAGGGCACGCCGGGGTAGTGCGCGCGGGCCCGGTCGAGGAGCCCGCCGTCCCGGTCGACGCCGAGGGCGCGGTGGCCCATCTGGGTCAGGGCCGCAGCGACGCGCCCGGTGCCGGTGCCACCATCGAGGATCTGGGCATTTCGCGGGGCCAGGGCGTCGAGGAAACGGGCCTCCCCCTCGAGGTCGTCACCGTCGGCCACGTGGCGCTCGAACTTCTCGGCGTAGAAGTCCCAGTGGTCGCCGGTGACTGTCTGCTCCCAGCGGGTCGGCGGGGCCGCAGAGCCACGGCGGTGAGCAGCCATCACGCTTGCCCGTCAGCGCTTGACGGCGACGAGCAGGCCGTCGCCCACCGGAAGCAGCGTGGTCGTGAAGATCGGGTCGTCGCGGATCGCCTTGCCCAGGTCTCGCAGCGTGCGGGTCGTCTCATCCCGCGCTGCCGGGTCGGCCACCGTGTCGTGCCACAGCATGTTGTCGATGACCAGCACGCCGCCCGGGCGCAGCAGCCGGGTGACCTGCTCGACGTATGCCGGGTACTCGCCCTTGTCGCCGTCCACGAGCGCGATGTCGTAGGCGCCGTCAGTCATCCTGTCGAGCACGTCCAGCGCCCGCCCGGTGATGACCCGCGTGCGCTGGTGGGCGATGCCGGCCGCGGTGTAGGCCTCCTTGGCGGCCCGCTGGTGCTCGGCCTCGATGTCGATCGTCGTGAGGATCCCGTCGGCGGGCATGCCCTCGAGGAGCCAGAGGCCCGAGACGCCGGCACCGGTGCCGATCTCCACGACGGCCCGGGCACCGGCCGACCCGGCGATCATCCGCAGGGCCGCTCCCACACCGACCGCAACGGGGACGCACCCCAGCTCCGCACCGCGTCGACGGGCCGACTCGATGACGTCGCCCTCGGTGACGAACTGCTCCGAGTAGGCCCAGCTCGCCGCTTTCTGTGCGCTCATGGAGCGCCACCCTACCCGGGGGCACGGAGTCGCCGGATCAGGGAAATACCAGGGTGGTACCTGATCGTTGGAACCTCAGGGAAGCGGCACGGTAAAGTGAGCACTTCCTCGGGAACTCTGGGATCAGACGGTTCGTCACTCGGACTGAGGGATCTCTCGAAAGGCGTAAGTCGTGACCGACACCCTGGCCGTTCCGACGGCCGAGCAGGATGCGGCCCTGTCGTCGAGCCCCGGCCCGGCGTGGACCCCGCCGACGTGGGAGGAGATCGTCACGCAGCACTCGGCTCGTGTGTACCGCCTCGCCTACCGCCTCACCGGCAACCCCCACGATGCCGAGGACCTCACCCATGACGTGTTCATCCGGGTCTTCCGTTCGCTGAGCTCCTACACGCCCGGGACGTTCGAGGGGTGGCTGCACCGGATCACGACGAACGTCTTCCTCGACAAGATGCGCCGCAAGCAGCGGATCCGCTTCGATGCCCTGCCCGAGGACGCCGCGAGCCGGATGGCGAGCAAGGAGCCCGGCCCCGAGCAGACCTACCACGACACCCACTTCGACGACGACGTGCAGCGCGCACTCGACGCGCTTCCGCCCGACTTCCGGGCAGCCGTCGTCCTGTGTGACATCGAGGGCCTGTCCTATGAGGAGATCGCCACGACGCTGGGGATCAAGCTCGGCACCGTGCGCTCCAGGATCCACCGGGGCCGCGCGCTGCTGCGCGAGGCGCTCGCCCACCGTGCGCCTCAGCCTCCCGCCGTCGCCAAGGCGGCGCCCGCCCGCAGCTCGGCCCGACGCGGCATACCGATGCCCAACCGGGTCGTGACGGGAGCTCGATGAGCAGACACCTCGGGATGCAGGTGAGCGCCTACGTCGACGGTCAGCTCGACGCCCGGACGACGCGCGCGTTCGACCAGCACCTCGTCGCCTGCCAGGTGTGCTGCTACACCGTCGAGCAGGAGCGCCGGATCCTCACGTCGCTGCGCACGGGAGCGACTCCGCGGCTGTCCGAGGGCCTGCAGTCGGTGCTGCTCGGGCTTGCGGCACCCGTGCACTCGACTGCTGCGCAGGAGCTCCACGGCGGCGCGCCGGCGATCCCACCGGTTCCTCGTGCGGTCCGCCAGGTCCGGGTCCCCCTCCCGACCGTGGCACCGGCCGCGCCGGCGCTGCACCGGTCACCACGTCGCGCGGCAATGCTGGCCGGGCTCGCGGCAGGAGCGTCGGCGGCAGCGGCCCTCGGCCTCGCGGTGGCCTCTCCCGGCGCAGTTGCCCCTTCCCCGTCACGGGTCCCGGTCGCGCGGGTGCCCGGTCCCGCCGTCACCGCGGACACAGCCGCCTTTCTCACCCCGCGGGTCAACGCCTCCACCCCCTTCTTCGAGAACGCAGGGCGACCCGGACGATGACTGACCGCCCTCCCGAGCAGGGCTCTGGCACCGATCCGTCGCCGAGCCGTCCGTCCGGGCCGCAGCGCCCGGTTCCGTGGAACGAGTTCGGGGTGCCGCACGGCGGCCACCCCGGCGCGGAGCCCTACCGCCCGGCCATGTTCGAACGACCTCAGGCTCCCGTCGAGCAGGCTCAGCATCCCGTCGAGCAGACCCAGCCGATCGGGCAGCCCTGGCCGGGCAGCGACCCCCAGGGCGCCGCGCCGTGGTGGTCGACACCAACCACCGGGGGCACGGTGCCGCTCGGCGGCCCACCGCTCGCCGGACAGCCGCCGTATGCCGAGGGCCCACCGTGGCAGGGTCCCCGGGGCGAGCGGCCCGCCGGGCTCCGGCGGCGGCGCGGCGCTCACCGGATGGCCGGCGTCGCCGGTCTGGCACTGGTGTCGGCACTCGTCGGTGGAGGGGCGGTCCTCGCCGGAGAGCACTACCTCGACCGCGGCACGAGCCTGGGCTCTGCCCTGCCGGCACCCGGTCCGGGTTCGACCGCACGCCCTGACGGCAGCATCGCCAAGATCGCGGCCACCGCCCTGCCGAGTGTCGTGACGATCAAGATCAAGGCCGCCTCCGGCTCGGGCACCGGCTCGGGATTCGTCATCGACAAGCAGGGTCACATCCTGACGAACAACCACGTCGTCTCGGCAGCAGGAGGCGCCGGCACGATCACGGTCGAGCTCAACAGCGGCACGACGATCCCGGCCCAGGTCATCGGCAAGGACGCCTCCTACGATCTCGCCGTGCTCAAGGTGGACACCAAGGATCTCGTGCCGCTCGAGTTCGGCCGCTCGACGGATGTCGTCGTCGGTGACGGGGTCATCGCCGTCGGCGCCCCGCTCGGGCTCGACGCGACGGTGACGAGCGGCATCGTGTCCGCCCTGAACCGTCCGGTCACGCCGGGCGACGGCAACGAGCAGAGCTTCATCAACGCGATCCAGACCGACGCCGCCATCAACCCGGGCAACTCCGGGGGCCCGCTGCTGGACATGAACGGACGGGTGATCGGGGTCAACTCGGCCATTGCCCGGGTGCCGGGATCCGACGCGAGCACGGGCGGCAACATCGGGGTGGGTTTCTCCATCCCCAGCGACCAGGCGTCCAAGACCGCGCAACAGCTCATCACGACCGGCAAGGCCGAGCACCCCGTCCTCGGCGTCAAGGTGGACCGCTCCTACGACGGCGACGGGGCCAAGGTCGCCCAGGACGGCGGGGTCGACGCGGGAAGCACCGCCGAGAAATCGGGTCTGAAGAACGGTGACGTCGTCGTCGAGTTCGAGGGCAGGAAGGTCACCGACTCCGACTCGCTCATCGTCTCCATCCGCTCGAAGAGTGTCGGCGACACCGTCCACCTCAAGCTGGTGCGCGGCGGCCAGCCGGTCGATGTGACAATGACGTTGCAGGCAGCGACCGGCTGACCGCCGAACCGGGAGGAGGCCACCGTGCCCTTTGACATCAACGGCTGGGAATTCCTCATGCTCATCGTCATCGGCATCGTCGTGCTCGGTCCCGAGCGACTGCCGCAGTATGCCGGGAAGTTCGCCCAGCTCGTCCGTCAGGTCCGCGACATGGCGCAGAATGCCCGGACCCAGCTCAAGGACCAGATGGGTCCGGAGTTCGAGGACGTCAACTGGCGTCAGTACGACCCACGTCAGTATGACCCGCGCCGAATCGTGCGGGAGGCTCTCATGGAGCCCTTCGACAAGCCCGAGGACAAGCCGCAGTCCGGTGAGATGGCCCAGCCGACGCAACCGATCCACGACGAGGCGAAACCGACTCCATGGGACGCGGACGCAACCTGACCGGGGCTCAGCCGCTGGTCCGGATGAGTCGCGCTGGGCCGGGACGGGTCGCGCTGGGCCGGGATCCTGCTGGTCGGGACGGGTCGCGCTGGGCCGGGACGGGTCGCGCTGGTCGGGATGGGTCGCGCTGGGCCGGGATCCTGCTGGTCGGGACGGGTCGCGCTGGGCCGGGATCCTGCTGGTCGGGAAGAGCCGTGTGGACCGGCCTCAGCGGCCGGTCGGGGTGAGACCCAAAGGGCGGCCGGCGAGGCCGCGCGAGCGGGTCGACAGGCCCCGGGCGATGCCCCGCAGGGCGACGGCCGCAGCGGTGTCGGGGTGCGAGAGGACGACCGGCGTGCCCTGGTCGCCACCTTCACGCAACCTGGTGTCTAGGGGGATCTGACGGAGCAGCTCGACGGGCGCCCCGATGGACCTCGTCAGGGAGTCGGCGACCGTCTGGCCGCCTCCGGAGCCGAAGATCTCCTGTCGGCTGCCGTCGGGCAGCTCGAGCCAGGACATGTTCTCGATCACTCCCACGACGCGCTGGTGCGTCTGCAGGGCGACAGCCCCAGCCCGCTCCGCGACCTCGGCGGCGGCCTGCTGGGGAGTGGTCACGACGATGATCTCGGCCGTCGGGATGAGCTGGGCCACGGAGATCGCGATGTCGCCGGTGCCGGGAGGCAGGTCGAGGAGCAGGATGTCGAGGTCGCCCCAGAAGACGTCGCCGAGGAACTGCTGGAGCGCGCGGTGCAGCATCGGGCCGCGCCACACGACGGGTTGGTTGCCCGGGACGAACATCCCGATCGAGATGACCTTCACCTCGTGCGCGATGGGCGGCAGGATCATGTCCTCGACCTGGGTCGGACGCTGCTCGACGCCGAGCATCCGGGGGACGGAGAAGCCGTAGACGTCGGCGTCCACGACGCCCACCCTCAGGCCCTGCTGCGCCAGCGAGGCGGCGAGGTTGACGGTGACCGACGACTTGCCGACGCCACCCTTGCCGGAGGCCACGGCATACACGCGTGTCAGCGAGCCGGGCTTGGCGAACGGGATCTCGCGGTCGACCTGCCCACCGCGCAGCTGGACGCGCAGGGCGGTGCGCTGCTCGTCGCTCATGACGTCGAGCGTGACGTCGACGGCACTGACGCCGGGGACCGCGAGCAGTGCCGCGGTGGAGTCCTTGGTCAGGGTGTCCTTCATCGGGCAGCCGGACACGGTGAGGAAGATCGACAGGGCCACGTGGCCGCTCTCGTCGACCTCGACGCTCTTGACCATCCCCAGCTCGGTGATCGGCTTGCGGATCTCGGGGTCGTTGACCCGGCTGAGAGCACTAAGCAGGGAGTCATGGGTCGGCAGCACCAGCGTGGACATGCGTCCATCGTATGTCGCCGCCGCCGCTCCCGCGCCGCCGCTGCGCCGCCGCCGCCTGCCGCCGGCCTCAGCCGCTCCTGCCGGCCGGCGGCTCCTCGGGACCGTTCTGCTTGCCCACGGCCAGCCCTCGATCCTCCATCTCGTCGAGCAGCCCCCGCAGCTCTGAGCGCAGGAAGTCGCGGGTCGCCGCGTCCCGCAGGGCGATCCGCAGCGCGGCAACCTCGCGGGTGAGGAACTCGGTGTCGGCGAGGTTGCGTTCGTCGCGGGCGCGGTCCTGCTCCAGGGCGACCCGGTCACGGTCGGCCTGACGGTTCTGGGCGAGGAGGATGAGCGGCGCGGCATAAGAGGCCTGCAGCGACAGGATGAGCGTAAGGAGCGTGTAGTTGAGGTTGCGCGGGTCGAACTGCAGAGCCTTTGGCCCGAAGGTGTTCCAGATGAGCCACGCCCCGACGAAGACCGTCATCCCGATGAGGAAGCCGGCGGTGCCCATGAGCCGGGCGAACCGCTCGCTCAGCGCGCCGAAGGTCTCATGGGAGAACGATGGTGTCGGGACGAAGCGGCGGCGGAACTCGCGGGGCTGGTCCAGGCGCAGGCCGGCGTCGCGGCGGCGCAACCGGGCCCGCTGCTCAGCCATGCGTCACCTCGTGCCGGTCCTCGCGCCAGTCCTCGGGCAGGATGTGGTCGAGCACGTCGTCGACGGTGACCGCGCCGAGGAAGCGGCCGTCGGGGTCGACGACGGGGACGGCGACGAGGTTGTAGGTCGCGAGCATCCTGGTCACCCGCTCGAGCGGGGCGTCGGCCGGCATCGGCTCGATCCCCTTGTCGAGGACGGATCCGACGGAGGAGTGTGGGGGTTCGCGCAGCAGCCGCTGGATGTGGACGAGACCGAGGTATCTTCCGGTCGGGGTCTCCAGAGGCGGGCGGCAGACGAAGACGCACGAGGCGAGGGCCGGGTGCAGCTCTTCCCGGCGCACCACGGCGAGCGCCTCGGCGATGGTCGCCTCCGGCCCGAGGATGACCGGCTCGGTCGTCATGAGACCGCCGGCGGTCTTCTCGTCGTAGGTGAGCAGCCGCCGCAGCGGCGCTGCCTCGTCCGGCTCCATAAGCTGGAGAAGCTGCTCCTGCTGGTCGGTCGACAGCTCGGCGAGCAGGTCGGCGGCGTCGTCCGGTTGCATCGCCTCGAGCACGTCCGCGGCGCGCCCGGTGTCGAGGCCGCCCAGGATCTCGACCTGGTCGTCCTCGGGCAGCTCCTCGAGGATGTCGGCGAGCTTGTCGTCGTCGAGGGCGGCGGCGACCTCGGCCCGCCGCTGCTTGCTCAGGTCGTGGATGATGTCGGCGAGGTCGGCGACGCGCAGGTCCCCGTAGTTCTCGAGCAGCCTCGCGGCGCTCTGCTCACCGCTGTGCGTCTGCAGGCCGGTGACGTCCTCGATGTCCACGAGCACGGTCTCCCCCCGACGGCGCGTCAAGCGCAGCCCGCGGCCCGGGGCGGTCGAGGCCTTGCGGCAGAAGACCTTGGTGATCTCCCAGTCCTTGCCCCGCTGCTCGATGGCGACGTCCTCGACGGTGCCCTCGAAGGGCTCCTCCGGATCCCGGACGCTGACCCGTCGCTCCAGCAGCTCGGCCAGCACGAGGCTCTCGTTGGTCCGCTGCTCGAAACGGCGCATGTTCACCAGCCCGGTGGTGATGACCTGGCCGGCGTCGACCGAGGTCACGCGGGTCATCGGCACGAAGACCCGCCGACGCTGGGCCACCTCGACGACGAGCCCGATGACCCGCGGTCGGCTCCTCGTCGAGCTGAAGGTGACGACCATGTCGCGCACCCGGCCCACCGGGTCGCCGAGCGGGTCGAAGACGCTCAGACCGGCCAGGCGTGCGACGAAGACGCGGGTCGTGGGGCTCACGGCCCCTAGGCTAGCCGTCCGATCGGGCGAGTTCCTCGCCTCAGCGGTTCCTGCGCCGCCGCGCGGGTCGGCCCCGCCAGTGCCACGGCCGCCACGACGTCGTCGTCGCGCGGGTGGGCGGCGGTGGCGCCGCACCGGACGTGTCGCCGTAGCTGCCGGGCCCCTCGACGAGGTTGCCGAAGGGCGTCAGCGCCGAGATGGCGCAGTGCGCCCGCCAGCGCTCGACGACGTCCCCCACCGCATTGAGGCGGCTCGTCCTCAGGGCGTCGGTGGCGACCTGCCACTGGGGTTCGCGCGCGTCGAGGACCCGCACGTTCGCCCTGACCCGCAGGAGCCGCCCGCCGGTGTCCTTGCTCCGCAGGACGAGGGTGACCTCGTCGGGCAGCCAGGGCAGGTGCTGCTCACCCGGCCCGTTGACGACGTATGCCGTGCCGTCGACCCAGGCGTGCCAGACCGGCCACGCCCGGTCCCCGGGCACCTCGACCCAGAACAGGCCCGACTTCGACATGGCCTCACCCACCAGTGCGGTGACATTCCTCGGCGCCATCCCACCAGCGGCACCCGACGCGGTCGTCTCGCTCATCCTCCGAGCGTAGATGGCTCGAGGCGCCGCCCGCGGAAGACGACCCGGGGCACCTCGGTGTGCCGGTCGACGTCGGACTCGAGGCGAGCCGAGACGACAGGCCGCTGCTAGGTTCGGCGGGACAGCTGCGAGCGCCGCTGGCCCGGTGTCCAGACCCCTTCGAGGAGAGCCCGAATGCGCAACCCCAAGGACTTCTTCCGGCCGCTCGCGCTCGGCGCTCCGGACCCGGTACGGGAGATCCCGACTCGACCTTCCCGCGTCATCCACTTCTTCGACCCGAGCAACGCGCGGATGGCCGACAAGGTCCCGGGGATGGTCGCCACGGTCGACATCCTCCTGGGCAACCTCGAGGACGGCGTCAGGGCCGACGACAAGGTGGCGGCGCGCGAGGGACTCGTCCGGATCGGCCGTGAGGTGGACTTCGGGGAGAACACCCAGTTCTGGACCCGGCTGAACTCGCTGGAGTCGCCCTGGTTCCTCGACGACATCACGACGATCGTCCCGGCGATCGGCGCCTTCGTTGACGTCGTGATGCTCCCCAAGGTCGAGGGCGCCGAGGACATCCACTACGTCGACCGGTTGCTCGCCCAGCTCGAGGCGAAGGCCGGGCTGGCGCGCCCGATCCTCGTCCACGCCATCCTCGAGACGGCTCGCGGCGTCGCCAACGTCGAGGAGATCTGCGGCGCCAGCCCGCGGATGCAGGGACTGTCCCTCGGCCCGGCTGACCTCGCCGCGTCCCGGCGGATGAAGACGACGCGGGTCGGCGGCGGCCACCCCGGTTACCTCGTCCGGCAGGACGCGCCCGACGGTGATGTCTCCGCGGATCGCATGACGTACCAACAGGACCTGTGGCACTACACGATCGCCCGGATGGTCGACGCCTGCGTGGCCAACGGCATCTCCCCCTTCTACGGACCCTTCGGGGACATCAACGACGTCGTCGCCTGCGAGGACCAGTTCCGCAACGCCTTCCTCCTCGGCTGCGTCGGCGCGTGGTCCCTCCACCCGGCTCAGATCGCCATCGCCAAGAAGGTCTTCAGCCCCTCGCGCGAGGACGTCGCCCATGCGCGTCGGGTCATCGAGGCCATGGGCGACGGCACGGGGGCGGTCATGCTCGGCGGCAGGATGGAGGACGACGCCAGCCTCAAGCAGTGCCTCGTCCTCCTCGAGCTCGCGGAGCAGCTTGGCCGGCTCGACCCCGAGCTCGCCGACGCGTATGCCGGTCCCGCACCGACCAAGGATGTGGGCGCCTGATGGGTGGGCCCACGGCATACGACGGCTTCGTCCGCATCGGTCGGTGGGCGCCTGATGGGTGGGCCCACGGCGTATGCCGGTCCCACACCGACCAAGGGTGACGGTGCCTGATGGGTGGGCCCACGGCATACGACGGCTTTCGTCCGCATCGGTCGGTGCTCTACCTGCCGGCCTCCAACGAGCGGGCGCTCGAGAAGGCCAAGGGCCTGCCCGTCGACGCGCTGATTCTCGACCTCGAGGACGCCGTTGCGCCCGACGCCAAGGCGTCTGCACGTGAGTCAGCCTGTGCGACCGCGCGATCCAGCGAGTACGGCGGGCGCGAGCTGACGATCCGGGTCAACGCGTTGGGCACCGAGTGGCACAGTGACGACCTCGCCGCGGTGAGCGCGGCCGGGCCGGACGCCATCGTCGTGCCGAAGGTCAGCTCAGCGCAGGAGGTGCGACAGCTCGTCGGTGCGATGGAGGCGGCTGGAGCGCCCGGGCACACCCGGCTCTGGGCGATGCTCGAGACACCGCGCGCCGTCCTTCATACCGAGGGAATCGCCTCGGCCTCCGACCGGCTCACCGTCCTCGTCATGGGGACGAACGACCTCGACAAGGAGCTCGGCGCGGTCATGGTGCCCGGCCGGGGACCCCTGCTCACGGGGCTCTCGCTCTGCCTGCTCGGCGCGCGGGCGGCGGGCAAGGTCATTCTCGACGGCGTCTACAACGACGTGCGCGACGCTGAGGGGTTCGAGGTCGAGTGCCGGCAGGCACGCGAGCTCGGGTTCGACGGCAAGACCCTGATCCACCCCGGTCAGGTCGACGTCGCCAACCGGGTGTTCGCCCCGAGCGAGGCCGACCTCGAGCAGGCCCGGGCCGTCATCGAGGCCTTCGAGCGGGCCCGCACCGAGGGCCGGGGCGTGGCCACCCTTGGTGGTCGCCTCGTCGAGAACCTCCACGTCGAGACTGCGCGAAGGGTCCTGGCCACCCACCGGGCAATCGCCGAGAGAAGCGCTGGCTGACCCGGCCCGGGGCCGCGGCCCGAAGCCGCAGTCCAGCAGTCGGGGGTCGCGGAGCGGCGTCATGCGGCCTAGGGTCGATGGTCATGACGACAGGTTCCAAGGGGCGGCCGGAGAACATCGACGACACGGCGGGCGAGCAGGTCGACCCCCGGCAGGTGCGCCGGGTCGCCGCCGCGAGCTCCTTCGGCACCGGTATCGAGCTGTACGACTTCCTGATCTTCGGCCTGGCTGCCGGCCTGGTGTTCCCCAAGCTGTTCTTCCCCGGCTCGGACCCGCTCGTCGGGACGCTGCTCTCCTTCATGACCTTCGGGGCGGGGTTCCTCGCGCGTCCGATCGGCGGCCTGGTGTTCGGACACTTCGGGGACCGTGTCGGTCGCAAGCTCATGCTGGTCATCACCCTCACGACGACGGGGGTGTGCACCGTGCTCATGGGCCTGCTGCCGACCTACGAGCAGGTGGGCGCCCTCGCGCCGACCCTGCTCGTGGTCCTGCGGGTGCTCCAGGGGTTCTTCATGGGCGGCGAGCAGGGCGGCGCCTTCCTCATGGTGACCGAGCACGCCCCGATCGGGTCGAAGGCCTTCTTCGGGAGCTTTGCGACGGCGGGCTCGCCCATCGGGAGCATCCTCGGGATCGGGGCCTTCACCCTCGTCTCCCAAGCGACAGGCGCCGACTTCCTCACGTGGGGGTGGCGGCTTCCCTTCCTGCTCTCGGCGGTCCTGGTCGGCATCGGGATCTACGTGCGCCTCGGCCTGCGGGAGAGCCCGGTGTTCCGGGCGATGCAGTCGATCGAGCGCCCGAGCCGGCTCCCTCTCGCGGAGGTCCTGCGGCACGGGTGGTTCGTCGTCCTGGCCGGCATCCTCGTCAACCTCGGCTTCAACCTCTTCATCTTCATCATCAACTCGTTCAGCGTCGCCTACGGCACCCAGTCGTTGAAGATGGCGCGGACGGACATCCTCGTCGTCGGTCTCTGGGGCTCGCTCGCCATGCTCGTCACCGTCGTCGTCGCCTCGCGGCTCGCCGACCGCTTCGGTCTGGTCCGCATCATGCTCATCGGTGGGATCTTCCAGGTCGTCTGGGCGTTTCCCTACTTCCTGCTCTTCGGTACCGGCCAGGTCGGGCCCATGGCCGTGGCCGTGGTCGTCGGCTACATCGGGTCCAGCTTCATCTTCGGGCCCATGGCGGCGTACTACGCCTCCTTGTTCGAGCCGGGCCACCGCTACTCCGGAGTCTCCCTGAGCTACCAGGTCGGGGCCGTCCTCGGTGGCGGGTTGTCCCCGTCGATCGCGACGTGGCTGCTCCAGCGCTTCCACGGGGGCACGACCGGGATCTCGATCTACATCGCGCTCGGCGGTGTGCTCTCGGTCCTCGGGCTGCTCATGAGCCGCAACCGGGTGGGCGCGGCCTTCGACGCCCGTCGCAGCCGCGCGTCGCACCCGCTCGCACCGAAGCCGGCTCGAGACCGGGTGAGCTGACCAGCGCCGACTCCTCACCACCGCGACGTGGCCGCCCCCATGAGGTCGCCGAAGAGCTCGCCCTCGTCCACGGCATACCCGCGCCTGGTGAACCACTCGCACATGTTGTGAGTATCCCGCTCCAGGAACTCCGGCCCGTGCGGGTTGCCGATGATGTCGACGATCTGCGGCCAGTCGATGACGACGAGCTGCTCGCCCCGGAGCAGGACGTTGTAGGGCGAGAGGTCCCCGTGCGTCCATCCGTGCAGTGCGAGCGTGGTCATCGTCCGGCGCAGCTGCTCGAAGAGCTCAGCGAGCAGCTCGGGCGAGGGCCGGGTCTGCACGAGGCGTGGAGCGGCCTGCCCGTCCGGGGACGCGATGAGCTCCATGAGCATCTCGGTGTCGCTGACCTGCACCGGATACGGGACGGGCAGGTCGAGCGCCCACAGCGCCCCCAGGGCCTCGAACTCGGCCATCGCCCACTGACCCGAGATGAGCGCCTTGCCGAAGTCGGTCCGCCGGCCCATGGCCCGCATCTCGCGGCTCCTGCGGACCCGTCGGCCCTCGAGGTAGCCGGAGTCACGGTGGAACATCCGGTTCTCGGAGCTGCGGAAGCGTTTGGCGGCCATGAGGACGTCGCGGGTCGGGTCGCCGGGCACCCAACGACGCACGATGTGGACGTCGGCCTCCCTGCCGGTCTTGAGGACACCGAGGTCGCTCTCGACCGCACCGAGAGCGGTGATGACCCAGTCGGGCCGGGGTTTCGGCCCCTGCATCGAGCCGTCCCAGGACGACCACCGCCCGCCTTCGGGTGGGCCGTCCGGGTTGCTGTCAAAGGCGAATGAGCTGTGCTCTCGACCTTCGATGAAAAAGTTTGACACAACAGATCTCCGTCGGAAGAAGGGAAGGGGTGCAACGAGCACCCACGGCAGTCGTGGACATGTCGCCCTCCTCGGAGTCGTGTCGGTCAATGCCTCGGCCGTATGCCGGGCCGTCGCCTCACAGCGTGGCGGACGTCGGGTGGCACCGCAAGGGCTTTCCTTCCAGCGTGCTGCCTCACCCCATCCGGCTCGGGCTGCGGGGAAGATCCACCACGTCCTGGCGTGGTCGATGTTCCCCACAACTGTGTCCGAGGCGCGGTCGACCTACGTGGACACCTGTCGGACCGGGCTCGGCATTGTCTGCGAACGCCGTTGACCCGTCTGGTCATCCGACGATGTCCTCCAGCGGATCGAAGTCAACGGGAGCCCCCGCGCCGACAGGAACGCCTCGAAGTCGACGAGGGCGCCGCGTTCGACCGGCAACCTCCAAGCTGTCGCGACGATGGCGAACGACCCCGACGGGTCGGGCTCGCATCGCTGAAGTATTGCTGCCCAGTCCTTCATGGCGTCGCGCGATGGCGAACGACCCCGACGGGTCGGACTCGTCGTACGTCCCCGTGCACACCTCCGATCGGAAGCCGGGCTTCACTTCGAAACGACCGCAGAGAATCTGGTCCGGATGGCTCGCCGGTTGTCCACAGGTGGTGGGTCTCACCCGGCTGGGTGCGCGCGGGTGGGCGAGCACTCGGCATACTCGCCAGAAGAGTCACGGACCCCGAGCGACGATCCGACAAGGCGGCGACCCATGGCACGACTTCAGCAGACCGACGGCCTCACCGAGGAGCAGATCGACCTGCTTGACCTCGTGAAGGAGTTCGTCGAGGAGCAGGTGCTGCCCGTCGCCACACGGCTCGAGCACGACGACGAGTACCCGACGAAGATCGTCGAGGGGATGAAGGAGATGGGGATCTTCGGGCTGATGATCCCCGAGGAGTACGGCGGCCTGGGCGAGTCGCTGCTGACCTACGCCTTGTGCGTCGAGGAGATCGCCCGGGGCTGGATGAGCGTCAGCGGCATCATCAACACCCACTTCATCCTCGCCCATCTCCTCATCCAGCACGGGACCGAGGAGCAGAAGCGGGCTTACCTGCCCCGCATGGCCACCGGGGAGCTGCGTGGCTCGTTCTCGATGAGCGAGCCCGGATGCGGGTCGGACGTGGCGGCGATCCGGACCAGGGCGGTCAAGGACGGTGACGGCTACGTCATCGACGGCGAGAAGCTGTGGATCACCAACGGCGCCACGTCGAACCTGCTCGCCGTGTTGGTCAAGACGGACGAGGGCCAGGACAGCGTCTACAAGAACATGACGACGTTCCTCGTCGACAAGGAGGTCGGCTTCGGGCCGCAGGCCGGGGGAGCGCTCACGATCCCGCCGAAGATCGAGAAGATGGGCTACAAGGGCGTCGACTCCACCGGAGCGGTCTTCGACGGCTACCGGATCGCCTCGGGGCAGATCCTCGGAGGCGTGCCCGGCAAGGGCTTCTACCAGATGATGGACGGGGTCGAGGTCGGCCGCGTCAACGTCGCTGCCCGCGCCTGCGGCGTCGCACGTCGGGCATTCGAGCTGGGCATCAGCTACGCCCAGCAGCGCGAGGCCTTCGGCAAGCCCATCGCCCAGCACCAGGCGATCCTGTTCAAGCTCGCTGACATGGCCACCAAGGTGGAGGCCGCCCACCAGATGATGGTGCGGGCGGCCCGCCTCAAGGACCGCGGGCAGCGCAACGACCTGGAGGCCGGCATGGCCAAGTACCTCGCGGCCGAGTACTGCGCCGAAGTCGTCCAGGACAGCTTCCGGATCCATGGTGGCTACGGGTACTCCAAGGAGTTCGAGATCGAGCGGCTCTACCGGGAGGCGCCGATGCTCCTCATCGGAGAGGGCACGGCGGAGATCCAAAAGCTGATCATCGGCCGGCGGCTGATGGAGGACTACGCCCTGCGCCGCTGAGCTCGTTCATCCCGCGCCGGTGAGCTTGTCCAGGCCGCCGCCGGTGACCTTGTTCAGCCCGCGCCGCGGACGACCCAGGAGTGACCTCGCGGCCGGGGCATCTGGGGCAAGCGGCAGGACGTCGGCCTCCGGGCGCGTCGGGACACCGATCGTCTGCGAGACTGGTTGTCATGAGCACGCAACCGAATGCCCTTCGAGCAGTCCGGGCCAGGCTGGCCCTCGAGTACCCGCTTTCGCTCGGGACGTTCGACAAGTACGAGGAAGCCCAGAAGGCCGTGGATACGTTGTCCGACGAGCAGTTCCCGGTCGAGAACTGCCTGATCGTCGGCACCGACCTCAAGCAGCTCGAGCGCATCACGGGCCGGCTCACCTGGGGGCGGGTGCTGCTCGGCGGCGCGCTGTCCGGTGTCTGGCTCGGCCTCTTCGTCGGTCTGATCTTCGCCCTCTTCGACGGGCAGAACAACGTGGTGGCCCTCGTCGCGTCGACGATGATCTTCGGAGCGATCTTCGGAGCGGTGTGGGGCGCGATCACCTACACCGCGACCGGTGGGCACCGCGACTTCACTTCCGTCAGCCAGGTCGTTCCCAGCAAGTACGAGGTGCTCGTGGAGCACAAGCACGCGCAGCAGGCCCGCGAGATCCTGGCCAAGGCCGGAGTCGCCACGGCGGGTTATCCCGGGGGACGCCCGGTGGATATCTCCAAGGACCAAGGTTCGCAACGCCCGACTCCGACGAGCTCCGGTGGGGGCACCCCGGCCGTCTGATCAACGCGTCGCCTCGTTGGGCCCGGTGGCGGCTCGCTGCTGCCGCTAGGAAGTCCCACTCAGGTGCGGTCTGGACGGCGGGGGATCGGCTGGCGACGAGAGGAAGTCCTACCCAGGAGTCAGAACGGCAGCGGCGGGTCGGCTGGGGCCCAGAGGAAGTGCTAGCCAGGGGTCAGAACGGCGGCGGCGGGTCGGCTGGGGCCCAGAGCAATTTTCTACCCAGGGGTCAGAACGGCGCCGGGGGGGGGCGGCTGGAGCCCAGAGCAATTTCTACCCAGGGGTCAGAACGGCGGCGGGGGGTCGGCTGCTGTCGCCAGGTCGTACTCGGCATCCGTGGCCGGTCGACCGAGCGGATCGTCGTAGTCATGCCGGCGGTTGACGTAGGTCCGACCGCCCATCGTCCGCCAGGTCACGAT
>JAABUU010002777.1_pt1 | contig 24037 bp, 28 predicted proteins | sample 5559301 | NCBI WGS metagenome assembly JAABUU01 (sample SAMN10711884, study PRJNA513360) | rock metagenome | isolation source: Antarctica rocks | place: Antarctica: Victoria Land, Richard Nunatak white | reverse complement strand
TCGCCACGTTGCCAGCGTGCCCACAACTCCTGCTTCTGTCCATACGATAAGCCGGGTCGTCCTCGATGCGCCATGAACACCCTTTCAACAAGAATTTGGTTCGTTGCGCTGACAGGTTGAACTCACCGCTGCTACCTTGGCAAGGAAGCATGCCTTCTAAGCTCGCATTAGAAGGTTTTTGTTACAAGCTCTTACGGCCGGCCTTGACAAAGCTGGGACGACGCGCGATGATTACGTTGCACGGTATAGTGCAGTGAACACGCCACAGGACCGTCCTCGACCGTGCTCTTTACGTCGCTCACGAAAGCCAACAACAGGTCGTTGCCTGTAACCGGAAGGGGAGCCATCATGCGGACGATGCGTGCGTGTTACTTTGTAGTCGTTGCGTTGTTCTTTGTTTTTGCCGGTCTGGCAACATTGCAGAAAGCTTACGCCGCCCCGGCGGCCGCGCCAGGACATCAGCGCTCTGGAATAACGGGGATCGGAACTGCCCCGGTCCCCGCGGTTTACACAGCATGCCCTCCCCAATACCCGAGATGTCACGGGCCGCTAACGGGGACGTTCTCCGGGCCCTTCACAGCGCACGGCGCGCCTCCCCCGTTCACGCGGGCAGCGACGCCAGCACACCAACGCGCTCGAGCGACGGCAACCACAAAGTCCGTGGATATGCGTAACTACATGTCGGTGCCGATCGCGAACGCGAACGGGACCGGAAATATGCTGTGCTCAACTCAGAGTGGTTACTCATCGTATTGTCTGACCAGCTTCTACGACGGTAATCAGTACGGCGAGACTAAGATTTCCTACGGGATCGGCAACGGCATCATTGACTACATCGCTATCAGTTCGAATGGCTGGCAAGGGTCGGCCAACTATATCGGCGTGGCGCGCAATCTGCCTGGAACCGGAGGGCAGCTTCGGTGTTTCGCAAACGTCTTCGAAAATTGCACGGCGCCAGTGAACACCGTCTTTATGCCGGAGGGTGTGCCCTACCTTATTTCAAATCTACCAGGTGTTAGTCTACAGACGGAGTTGGCTTCAGAAAATCCGGACGGCAGCCCGGCGGCACCGATAGCTGGATCGATAATAACAACGCAGACCGTTGGATACAGTCCGTACAAGAACTATCAGCCCTTCGGCGTTAACAGCATGAATGGGCAGTGTGCGCAGAGTCTTGAATTCGACACGTACAATCAAACTCGCATTGTCTATGTGACCAGCGTTCCGTTCGGAGGAACCATCGGAACGCAAGACGCGATTGTGATCGACGGCTTTGGGATTGGGCCCCCGAACCACATCGAGCGCTACTTCTACGTGAAGGGCTTGGGCAGGGTGCGAGAAGCCACTGCGTTTCAAGGTTCAGACGGCAAATACAACCACCAAACCCAAAACATCTATCATAATGTCGAAGAGCCGCTTAGTTCAAAGACCATCAACATAAATGGTGGTGGGTGCCCGCAGGGGAGCGCCGTACCGCTGTACTGATCTTGGTTGATTCCCGACGAGCCAGCTCTGCCTGCCCTTGCGTGTGCCCGCGTGTCTTCGCCGCGGAGAGTTGCGACGGCTAAGACTTTCAGCGCATGGAACGCGTAACTTGAGAGCGGAAAGTGAGTCGAACGACATCCAGGGCGGCTAATGTACTGGGTAGATGATCCAGTCGGCAGATCGAATGAGGCGACCTACGGGGGTAGTGTGGTAGATATCACTCAGGGTAACAACGGCCAGCCTGCTGGTCCCGGTTGGGATTTTGTTATAGGAGTAGGAACGATTGACTGGTATAGTTACGCGGGCCGCTAGCCGAATATCCTGACTGGTTCATCCAGCGTAACGGCGGTAGCGGGTGCGAGGGACGCATAGACTCTCTCATCCGCTGCCGTTGCTCGCGCGGCTCAGCATGTAGCGTTTGTTTATCTCTCGCAATGTTTTGGCCGGCGCGCAAAAAGTCTCTATCGTGTCGAGAACGTCGCAATGCTTTGCTCGCCACGCCTAGGCGGTGCACAGGTATCTGAAAATGTAAGCGTGCTTTGCGTCGTATAGAGGGTCGCCGCCTGGAGCGGCGGTACCGAAACGGCAAAGTTTTGCAGACCGGGAATGGCGGGCGTTGCCCTCGGGCTTGGTAATACGGCTGGCGTTACAACCGGAATCGTGGGGACTACGGTCATTCCGGTGACGAGCTGAATCGGAACCGATTCCGTGCTTGCGTACACCAAAAGACCGAGATTGTCAGCAACCCCACTTGAGCCAGGAACGGGATATAATTGCTGAACGAACGGAGATGGCGGCAGAGGAATGGGCGCGCAGGCCACCGGGCCTTCCCGCGCGCAGCCTGTTCCAAAAACAGCGATAGCGATCCCTAGTCCGCTCATGAAAGACCGACGAAATACGTCCACAGCGTAATCCTTTTTGCCGGTAGGCAGAAGGCTAGTTATCCTAGCCCATATTGGCCATACGCGTCAATGAAAGGTCGGCTCCTTTGAGTCCCAGGTGCGCGGTTAGCCCAATCCGCGGTAAGGCGCCTCGGCGGGCACTTCAAGCCGGACACTTGTGCGCACTTCCTTAAACCGCAAACCGCGCGGGCGGCTGGCGAAGTAGGTCGGATCGCGCAATAGGTGCCCCACAGGGCCCTTCATCCGAAGTGTTGCCAGTCCCGTGAAAGTTCCAGGCGATTCCCCCGAACGCGTCGTTTTCAAGCGCCACTCGCGCCGGTGATGTTGCGTCAGTGCCGGTCCCTCGACTGAGATCCGCCGGCCGTGGTAAAATAGTAAGACGCGACGTCAAGCACGCCGCCGACCTTGCGACGACGGCGGGAACGTAGCGATCGCCTGGACGCCGACGACCGCACAGGGTATCGTTCAGCTCAGTGCGCAGAAGGCGATGGCAACGGAGACGGCGACCGCGATGGGGACGGCGACGCCATCGGCGAGGCCGATGGGGTGACAACGGTGAGGGTGTGGGCGGCGACGTGTCGTTTAGGGGGCGGCGTTTGATTCGGAGGCACCGTAGGTATCCCGACACCGTTGCCGCACCCGACCGCGAGCGCGACCGCCGAGATACCGGCAAGGAAACCCACGCGACGGAGGACGCGGTGGCTGTTCATGACGCTCACGACTTGGCGCTGGTCACCTTATTAGCCTTCATGAGCCACAGACTAACTCAGCGGGGTCGCGGTGGTCACGATGCGAATCTGGCGGCATGAAGCCTCGGATCGCAGCCGCTGCCGACTGGTTGAGTCGCGCCCGCGACGACTTTCGTGCCGCGCGCTTCGCCTCTGCCGCGGAAACGCTCGATCTGGCGGTCGCCTCGCAACGCGTTGTCGCTCCGGAGGCGTTCATTCTGCGCGCCAGAATCGCTCTGAAAAGCGACCCGGCCACGGCCCTAGCCTATCTGACGCGGCATCGCGCAGCATTCCATGCAAGCGGCGACCGCGCTTCGGCCACTATGCTGCGCGGCGCCGCATACGCTCGCTTAGGCGACTTCAAGTCTTCAAACGCAGCATTCCGCGATGCTTCAGCGACGCTTGGTGCCGACGATCCGCTTCAACTCGATATCGCGTGCCGACATGCCTTCGCGCTGTGGATGGCACGCAAACTGGATGCAGCGGAACGGACGCTTGCGCCCGTAGAGCAGCGTGCCACGGGCGATCTTGCGATCGAAGCACGCCACCTTCATGGGCTCATTTTAGGCTCAAGAGGAAACATTGCCGCGCAAGGCGCTATCTTGCTCGAAATGCTACCGGCGCTACGCGCGCCCGGCGTCCTTGTCCTCAACCGCGGCATCGTCGCGAGCCAGTTCGCGTCGCTGGCTTCTGAGTTACCCAGCCAAGCTTTGCGGGACGCCGCCAACGCAGAGGTAGCGCTCGTGCCATGGACGCCGGATACGGCGGAATACCAGTTCGATGGGTTGCGCGAGCTTGCATGGTGCGACGCGTTGCAAGGCGACCACTTCAACGCCTTTCGCCGCTTAAAAGCGGCATCTGCGATCGCTCCTACGGCGGCGTGGCGCACGCTCTCACTCTGCGACCGCGCTTATTTCGCGGAGGCCTTCGGCGAACGGCGCTGGGCGGCCCAAGAGCTACGCGACGCAACCGAACTCGCGGACACCGTCAGCTGGCATTCGACGCGCGCCGAGGAGCGATTCGCGCTCTCGCTGCTCGCCGAACTGTATGCGTCACGCGATCCGTCGCTTGCGCTAACGTACGTCGCACGCTATCAAGACTCCGCCGGCGGCGTCGCGCGCAACCAATCCTCGCACAATGATCGTCGGGTCGACGCCATGGAAGCATATTCCGCCGGAGTTGTGCGGCGCGCGCTGGGGGAGACTGCTGAAGCAGTGCGACTCATTCGTAGCGCGTGGGACGTTTACGATGCGATCGGCTACGACTGGCGTGCCGGCCGCGCCGCTCTCGCGCTGGCAGAATTGACTGGGGCGGAGTTATGGCGTACGAAGGCTGCTGAAAAATTGCGTCCATATGGGCGTAGTTGGCTCGTTGCACCGAACCAACCGAATCTGGCAGAGGTGCCGGAACTCTCGCGTCTCACCGGTGCACAAAGAACCGTGCTCGATCTGATCGTTCAGGGAAAACCCACTGCCGAGATTGCTGGGGAACTCGGTCGCAGTGAGTTCACGATCCGCAATCACATCAAGTCCATCTTTAAGACGATCGGCGTTAACACGCGTCCGGCCTTGATCGCACGGATCACCGGCACGGCACGATAACAAGCCGCTCAAAGTGGTGATCAGAGCTTGCTATGTACCGGTTCGGCGAAGATCAACCCGCCGATCTGGGTCAAAGCGGACATCAACAGGTGCGCTGATATTGAAGTGACCCTCCGCAATTCGATGTGATGCGAAGGGCCACTTCTTGCGCACTTCCGCGCCGAATCAGATGTTAACTACTGACGTTTACCGGCACTTCGGTAGAGGCGCCCGCTGCGTTCTTAAACATCAACGTGCAAGTCCCGACATTTAGCGGAGATACCGAAAACGTGACCGTCCCAAGAGGCCCCGACGAGGGCCCACTAACCGAAACAATTCGGACGGAACCAGCAGTACAGTTGTCCGATTCCTGTACCGCGCTGCCAGGCGGCGTGTCGACCAGTGAAAGCGTTTTCGCAGAGTTGCCCCCGATAGATGTGAACGTTAGTGACGTAGGAGTCGGGCCCAAGGAGTCTGACGGCCCCGGTATCGGCGGGAAGGGAGATAAGCTACCCCCGCAGCCGGCCATTAAGGTACATAAGGCCATATTGAACGTGAAGGTCGCGATGCGCTGCATCACCATAGCGTACAACTCTTAATGTGGCTATGTCAATGACCTTAAAGAGCTATCTCCTTGCTGTCAGATTGCCTTCGAGAGCAAGTACCAATCCGGCGTCCCAATGCCGGTCACGAAATCCCAGCGTGGGCCGGCCGGCGCGCCGTTGTTCCCGGCCGTTATGTCGACCAGCTCACCGCTCGAATATCCGTTACCGGTGTAGTCCGCGTACAGTGCATTGCCGGCAAATCCGATTGCCGACCCGCGCATTTGCGCCATTTCAGCGAATGCCGCTGCTGCAAGTGGACTTGCCAGTGAGGTTCCCCCTACCGGGTAGGGATTGTATGGATAGCCGCACCCTGAGCAGTAGAATAGCAAGCCGCCGTCCGGATCTGCCGGCACCGCAATATCTGGGACGCAACGTTTACCGCAGCCGAGGCTATTTTGGTACGGAGGCTTACCGTAGTACGACGACGTGCCACCGCCCGAACCCACCCAGCCGTATTGTCCGTGTGGTCCCCCTCCCCAGGGAGTATTGTATTGCGTATCCGGCGAAGTTCCACCAACTGCGACTACGAGGGGATCACTTGCGGGTACGTCAGCGGGCCCTGCTTGGCCGTTACTGCAATGATTGACACCGTAATCGCCGGTAGCTGCGAGGAACGTTTGCCCCTTTGACCTAGCGGTGTTGGCTTCCTGATCAAAAGAATTATCGAACCCCGTGTTGCTGTTGTCGCAACCGCCAAAGCTCATCGACAGCGTGGCAGAATTGCCGCTGGCGTTGTTGTTGACAAAAGAGCTAACGCCTTGCAGGACCGAATTGTCTGATAGGTCAGGCATCGTGTACAGAGCAAGATAGGCGCATGGAGCGGTGCCAGCGATCGTTTCAACATCCAACGTTGCTTCGATTTTATCACCGCCCACTTGCCCGTTCCCAGTGTTCACTTGATGAATCGGGTAGCAGTCTTTGATGCTGTAAATTGAAAGGAACGATGCAACATCGCTTGGGTTCGGCCTTCCGTCGATGAGGACCGTGAGAACTTGACTGTAGGAACCTGGATAGCCGTGCAGGACCGGCATATCGTTAGCGCTTTCAAGTTGCTGCGGCGTCGCGCCGCAAAACTTAACGCAGCCGTTGTCGGGCTTCGCTGTGCGCGATGCCGGTACAAACTCCGTGGCAGAGTCTAAGCCTGTAAGTGAGTACACGGTAGACGCAAGCACTTGCGGAATGGAATACGGGTCGAGATTGGCGTACCGCATCGAGCCGTTTGCTTTCCGCACAGCATAAAGTGGTATACCGAACAACTTCTCGACCGTAGGAGCAGACGCAGAGGCGACTACTAGGTCGCCACTTCGGCTTACGCGGTCAATGTTGAAGCCCGTCCCGCGCAAAGCGTTCAAGAGGGTCGTGAGGGTCGCATCCGATGGACCGAAATAGCGCTTAAACTGAGCGCCCGTCAGGAAATGATGGTAGAGAGGGTTGCCGCGTGTTGATAGAGCGTTGCCTAGTGAATCGAGCTCGGCTTGGTGATCGTACTTCGGCAGAATGACGAGTTGAATTCTCTGAGAGCCCGACACTGGTCCCAGGATTCGCATTCCGCTGCTCTCAAAACGCGCTATGCGCGCACGGGCGTAAGCCGAGAACGAATTAGTCCTTTGGGCGCCCATGGTCGGCGCCGGGCTTGCAAGGGCAGTCGCGCTTACGGACCCTCCGAAGAGGATGGCGCCTAAAGCCAAAGCGGGAACAAGGGAAAGGCGCATTTATGATCTCCAAGATCTAAGTGGCGATGGCAGTTGGAGACGTGTAGAAGCGCGCGCAATATAACTATACGGATTTGTCGAGCGCGTTGGCGTTCCGTCGACTACCACAAATCTAGAATGCTGGCTGACATCGTCGCTTAAGAGTTGTGCTTGCACTTCACAGTGCAGCGCAATGGTCGCGCATCTGTATCGTTTTGTCAAGGTGGGCAAGGTCCGACCTGGATGTGTGACCAATACCGAAGCAAGCTTGAAAGGCCATGCTTGCTTGTCGCAGTGCGCCGCCTCTATGTGTCGCGCGCCATCCATTAAGCATGACGCGCCGTTCCATGATAGTGGCGCTCTTCTTGTGATGCCATCTTCTATTAGTAAGGGGTCGAATTGGTTAAGACCGACGTGGTAAAACGCGTACCGCGCCCTCCAGCCGGCCATAGTCCGCGCAATGGCCGCCGCGTGACACATATTCGATCGGCTACACGTACGGCCGACTCTACGCGGGATGCGATCCTGAAGGCTGCAACGGCGACATTCTTAGCGATTGGTTACGACGCCGCGAGCCTAGATCGAATTGCCGATGAGGCTGGAGTGGCGCGCCGCACCGTCTATAATCAGTTCGCCAGCAAAGAAACGCTGTTACGCGCAGTCCTTGACGCACTAAGCCATACTTTGTCTTTGTCGGCTAGCGATGAAGCACCGATAGAAGACCCACGAGGAGGCCTTGCGACATTAGCACACGACGTTCTTCGATTGCTTACGGCCTTGACTGACGTCGCCTTGATGCGTATGACGATAACCCAGAATTCAGGCCTCCAAAAAGCTGTCCAAGAGTTTTACGCCGACGGCCATGCACGTGGAATTGACGCCATCGCCTCATATTTAGGGCGATTGCAACGAAACGACATATTGCTCGTTAAAGACACTACGCTTGCTGCGTACCAGTTCGTCGGTCTATTTAGCGAAGAACTGGTCTGGTCACGTGTGGCTGAGGGTCGCCGGCGCCCTGCGCGAGCACGCACCGACGCGACGATACACGAAGCCGTAAACATTTTCCTAAGCGTGTATTCGAAGCTTCGGGTATTTGCAGACGGCAAGTCGGTAAGCCGCCTCAGGAATCGATTACAGGAACCTGCTTAACGTGCCGTCGTGGTCCACTTTGACCGGGTTTGGTGGCGGTATTCACGCCTGCGAATGGCCAGTTGTGCGCCAAAGCACCCAATATGGCGAGTCGCGCGATCCTCCGCACGCGCGAGTGCAAAGCGTTCGCGCTGATGAAAGAGAGCAGCGTGCACCCGATCGCGACGACCGTGGCAAGCGTTCGAAACACAAAGTGCAGCTTTACCCGTTCTCTCGGAGCTCCGCACGATTAGACGAGGCGTGGCTTTTCGGCTAAGATGGTGCCGACGGCATCGACAACAGTTAGGTCGGTAGATTGGTCTGCTCGTCTTCGGAGATGTTCTCGCGTGCCCTCAAGCTCTGCGACCAGACGACCCGGAAGTCGTCCGCTGCTGAAACGTCCTTGACGAACAGCTGGCCACGCACATCGTGCTCGCTGCGAACGAGGGCTCGTACGAGTTCGTCGTCCTTGGAGCCAACCGACAAGAGCCCGGCGCCCTCGGAAAGGATCGCGTTCCAAGGCTCCGTTGCGGCCTCGCGTCGCGAACGCGCTTGAACGGGCTCCGCGAAAATCGTCTCGAGCATGGCAGTCACCGTCACGCCCGACAGCGAAATTCGTGCCGATTCGGGAGCCGGTTCGCCAGCTTGGATAGCGCGTGGCATCGTGCCGGTTTCCCATTCAAGTTCGTAGTCCGGATGGTTGCGTGAACCAACGTCGATAAGGTGCAGGTCGCCTTCTTCTGCTCCCCAGATCGTGACGGTGTCGTCCCGCGAGTGCAGATGATCCATGAGCGCATCTTTCGATCGCGCGACGTCGACGATGACACTGAATACGCGTCGTGCTTCCGCGAGAGTCATCCTTAGAGTCCGATGCCGGCGCCGGCGTGGTCGTGCCAGCGGGAACCGGCGCGAATGTAGCGGCGCGCCACGAGGATGCTCTTCCAGCGGCCTTGGCGCATGATTGCGGCTTCGGATTTGTTGGCCCGCGCCGCCGACGTCGCGAAACCGCTGCGCAACGAGTGCGCCGCGTACCCGCGCGGATCGAGCCCGCTGCGGGCGCCGATCTTCTTCACCCGCTCGCCGACGATGCGCGCGGTGAGGCGGCCGCAGCCGACGCGGCCGGCGCGATCGACGGCGCGGAACAGCGGTCCGTCCACGATCGCGCTCGCCGTGAGCCACGCTTGCAGTGCGCGGACGGGACACGTGCGCGGGTCGGAGCCGTAGAGCACGGCGACTTCCTCGAGCTCGCCCTCTTGATTGGTCTTCGAGCGTCGGAGGCGCAACACGAGGCCCTCATCCTGGAAGCGGACGTCATCGACGTCGAGTCCGACGAGCTCGCTGCGCCGCAGCGCCCCGGCGAAGCCGACGACACGAGCGCGCGATCGCGCACGTCGATCCGTCGCTCGCCGCAAGTCGCGACCGCGGCGCACCCCTCGACGAGCTCGACGACCCCGCGGAGTTCGGTCCACCGCGGCCGCTGCCACTCATCCGCTACTGCGGTGCCCGGGGCTGGCGCGAGGGCCATCGCCGGGGGATCAACGCCCGGCGCCGGGACGCTGCAGATCGCCGCTCGGACGAGGCGCGGATCAGGGATTCGGCGCGCGCCATGCTCGCGATGGCGATCCGGCGCGGCACGAAGGTGCGCGGGTGTTGCCGGTTCTGCGGAGCGAGCGAGGTGATTGGTCTCATGGCCGATCCGGCGCAGTGGAAACAGCGTGGAGAAGGACGCGCCGCCTGACAGAACGGCCGACGAACCAGACGAGAATCCATATCCGCGCGCTCTTCGATCGTCTTGACCGAGCGGAACACGACGCGGACTGGCCGTTGGTATTGCATACCAGCGCCTCGATATTCGAAACGCTTGCGAAGCTTGTCGTGCCGTACACCAGCATCCAAGATCAGACATTGGCGTCGTTCTTCGGCGCATCTAGAAAACATGCTGCACTCGCTGCGCCTCTACTTGACGTGATCGAGGATATCTACAGACGGCGTAACGTCGAACCATTGTCCGGTCACGGCTCAGCGCAGAAGTCGTCGATCACGCGGGAAGAGGCTATTTTATGTCGCGCGATTGACGCGAACGCCGGTGATCCCTTAGCGTCCGCGACAAGTACATGCGCCACATACTTCGGTCGTCGGCCATTCTTGGGTAAGGCGTTGCGAGCGCAATACGCGCTCGGCGGATACGACACCGCCAAAACACGATACGTTCCGTTCGCGAGCGGCCTAAGGGTAAATGTTGCATTCCCTATAGGAGTGCCCGCGTCACCATGTCTCCGGGAGCGACGGGCCTATGCCGTCACTCCCGGCGGGATGCGTGCGAGGCAATGCGATCTCGAATGTCTTCGCTCCGTTATCGTACGCCTGCTTCGCACTATCCGACTAGAGGCAAGTAAGCTGGCCGCGCTGGACATGCAGCGCGGCACAACTCGTAGGGTGGGACAATCCCGACTGCTCTGAATCGTTCAAAGCGCTTCCTAATAATAGTTCTGCCAATTAACGCCCACAATGTCCTCCGTAGAGATCAAGTTCTGATAAGCATCTAAGCGGCCATTAGGTCCATACATGTTTTCGGGGACAACTGTCCAGTGCGTGCTGCTCGGGGCATTCGCTAGATCCTGGACACCGTACAGTTTTCCGCCGATGGTTACGTCCGCACCTGTAAACTCTTCACTGAAGAAGTCCATCAACTGTGGGGCGGAGATTCGTTGAAATTGCCATTGGGCCGTATCGCTCTGTATCCCCGGACTGTTTACCGTAAACAACTCCGCCTTGCCAGACTGCTTGTCTCCGCAGATCATTTGGACTCGTAGCGGGTTGACGTACTTATCAACGTGACAGAATACCGAGTCGCCAAAATTGGCGTAGACGTTACTTAACGAGAAGCCAATCGCCGGCGAGCTAGCGAACAGTCGAAGATACTGATCGTCATAGTTGTTAATGAAAATATTTTCGGAGTAAACGCCGGCTTGATAGTAATCGGTCGAACAGCCAACGCCTTGAAAATCCCGGCAACCACCGTCTAGACCCACGTAAGCGGCGACATATGTACTAAACGAGACTGGAAGAGCGCGCTGATAAGGAACCAGGAACGACGCATAAACGTTGCCATAAGTCCCGTTGAGCCCAAGAGCCACGGCGCCTACGTTGTTCGGGGCCGCCTGATAGCCGTCCAAGTTGTCCGGGAGGATCCGCCCTGGCCCCGAATTCCGCGCCCCATAATCGCCGACTGCACCCGATACGTTGGGAAGCTGAACCGCACGGCTGTCGCTGCTAACCGGCGGAGTAAACACCATGCCTAGCCACGTCGCGTTTGATACGCTAGAGCCGAAGGTGGACGGCCTCGGCGGCAACCCGGCGCGATTCAATTGTGCTGTCGTTGCTGTCCTGGGATCAAAACCATAGATTGCAGTGGAACGAGCGATGTTTGCGTCGGTAATCTTTGGCTGCGGCGCTTGGTAGCCGTCGGGAATCGCGTTGCGGTTTGGCCCATAGTAAAACGTGACGTCCACTTCCTGCGCCCGGCCGTTCGAATAGCAAGCGATTGGCTCTGTATCAGGACTCTTGGCGCTGTCCCGCGGGCGCACATAAAGACGCACGATGCCATCAGCGTTCGCGTAAAAATACGCAATCTGTGAATTCGACGAATTCACAAAATGACATTGGGCGTCAGGATACGTCCGAAACGAGTATGGCACATGCGCCCTTGATACAACCGCCACGTTCATCGAGCTACTTAAAGCCACGGTCGCAGCGGCTGCGGTTGCCTTTACAGCGACGGCTGCCGGGATAGCTAGTACTGACATGGGAAATACGCGAGCTAACATAATCGTAACACCTCTTCAGGTAAGCAGCAAGATTTATGTCCTATGCAGGGGCCGTCTAACCGTTCGTGACTGTACGCGAGATGGCCGCCGCAGCGATTCAGTAGAGGGGTAAAATGGTCGCGCGTTCATTCCGCTTTGTCAAGGTAGGTAGGCATGACGGGTAGTGGTAGCGTTTGAGTTTTAGCGCGTCCGGTTGGGGCGATCAGGTTTTATTCAGGCGTTCTAGGACGTCGCGTCGCTTTGCGTTTCTCGACCGGAACCGTTCCGTTCTCGAGCAGCTCGGCGAATGTCTCCCATGTGAACCGCTTCTTGTTCACCGAGTTGCCACGCGGCGTCCAGTCCACCGTACCCCTGCTTAGCTGCAACTTTCCCAGCTTCTTACCGTTGGACTTGGGATGACACGTGATGGTCTTGACCCGCTCTCGTGGACACTTTCCGTTTTACGGAGAAGGAGTCCTGAGCCTCACCCGGTTCGTAGACCGGCGGGACCGTTGGAAGATCGGCTTCTTGTATGATTTGTCGCTTCAGCCGCAAACTCTTTGGGCGTTTTATTCGCCAGCATTGAATGCGGACGAAACTCATTGTACTCTTCGCGCCAAACCCGCGCGGCCTTGCGAGCCTGGTCGATGGTTTCGAAGTACGACGGATTGAGGAGTTCTCGGCGAACGCCGCCGTTGAAAGATTCGATGAAGGCGTTATCAGTCGGCTTGCCGGGTCGTGAAAAATCGAGCGTAACCTTGTTCCAAAAGGCCCACTGATCAAGGGGCTTGGCGACAATTCTGTTCCGTTGTCACAGCGCAGCGCGCTCGGAACTCCGCGCTCGCGGCATGCGCGTTTGAGGATGTCCACGACATCGTCGGAGCAGAACCGTGGTGCGACTTCGAGAGCGACGCATTCCCTCGAGTAGATGTCGACGATCGTCAAGAGGCGAAACGCGCGACTATCCGCCAAGCGATCGTGCATGAAGTCCATGCTCCATACCTGGTTGATCGCAACCGGAATGACACGCAGCGATCGAGGCGTCACGGCGCGCCGGCGATGAGGCATTTTCGCCCGCAAACTAAGGCCTTGGGCCGCATAGAGCCGATATACGCGCTTGTCGTTGACGGCGAAGCCCTCGCGCCGTAATAGCACGCTGATTCGGCGATAGCCGTAACGTACCCGAGCTGCAGCGATCTCCTTTATCCGATCGCGAAGCACCGCGTTGAGCGGGCCTGATTTGGATTTGCAGTAGTACGTTGCGCGATTGAACTTGATTACGTCGCACGCCCGGCGTATACCGACGCCGAAGGTGCTCCTCAGAAAGCCGACGCGTTCGCGCTGCTGCGCCGGCTTTACAGTTTTTTTGAGATGACCTCCTGAAGCATCTTGCGATCGAGACTGAGGTCGGCGACGATCGCCTTGAGCTTCGAATTTTCTTCCCGCAGCTGCTGCAATTCGCGGATCTCCGGCGTTCCTAGGCCGCCAAAGCGGCGCTTCCAGATATAGAACGTGTTCTCGTGGATGCCGAGCTTGCGGACGAGGTCGCTGACGGGCGTGCCGGCCTCAGCCTGCCGCAAGGCCGCTGCGATCTGCTCGGGGGAATGGCGTTTTCGCATGGGGCAAAACCTCCGAATACCGGTTGCGATTTTGCCGATGTTTCGCGAGTCCCGCTGGTCCAGAATCCCGGGTGAGGCTCAGTCCCCAGGATGTGCCGATCCTGGATCCACGCCAGTGGCGAATTTCGCAAGAGGCTCTGAGTCAATTCCTCGCCCGGCGGCGCGGTCCCAACGAACCGCACGACGTCGTTGCGCTGACCGACTCCGGTCTTTTTGGCTGAGCCCGAGCTCTTTTCGCTGATCGAGAATCGTGCGCCCGAACGTGCGCTTTGGTGCGATAGGGTTGCCTCCGAATGCAGGTCGCAAGTCTGCGGATCAGCGTAGACGTACAACGAAGCTTCGTCAACAGTCAGATCGACGATGCGTCGCCGCAGGCCTAATCGTTCGGCGGCCGCCTTCTTCTGCCGACCCTGACGCGCGGCGTTTAGAGGCCGAGTTTAGCGCCCAGCGGGTCGCGCCAGGTTTCGGTGCGGATGTAGCCTCGCGCAATGCGCTCACTCTTCCAACGCCCGCGCCGCATGATTTGGGTGAGGCTTGCGCCGCGTTCGTCGAGGACGGTCGCAAAGCCGGCGCGCAGACTGTGCGCGCCGTAGCGGTGGGGATCGCGCTCGAGCAGCTGCGCGACGTGGCGTTGCACGATGCGGGTGATGCTGTCGCCGGTCAGCGGCCACGCTGCGAGGTTGCCGTGCCGGTCGATCTCGCGAAAGACGGGTCCGCGCTCAATCTGGGCCGCCGCGAGGAAGGCGCGCAGGCTCGCCACGGGGCAGGTCGCCGGATCGACGCCGTACTCGACGACGACGGTCTCGCCGCGGCCGTCCTGGTCCGTCTTACTCGTCGGCAGCCGGATCTCGAGGCCACCCGGGGCGACGTGCAGCCACTCAACCTGCAGCGCCGCGAGCTCGGAGCGTCGCAAGGCGCCGGTGTAGCCGAGCGCGAGCAGCGCGCGATCGCGGCGGCCGCGAAGCGAGGGGCCGAGGCCGCGCGCGATCGCGCGCAGCTCGTCGTCGCGCAAAGGCTCCTTCTTCCGTTGGGCGACACCGATCGTGCGGCGGATGCCCCGTAGCACCGTACGGACTTCTTCGTGCTCGGTCGGCACCGGGAGGTTGTGGCGGCGGTGCTCGGCGCCGATCGCAATAAGACGCCGGCGGATCGTCGCGGCGCGGTAGCCGCGCTGCGCGAGTTCGGAGGCATAGAGCGCGACCGTCCCGGGTGCGGCGGGCAACCCGTCGACTTCAAGAGCAGCGCACCAGCGCGCGAAGAGCCGCAGATCCGAGGCGTATGCCTTGGCGGTGCCGGCGCTGCGCGCTGCGGCGGCGTAGACGCGCGCGGCAGCGACGAGTTCCTCGATCGCCGCAAGCGCGGTCGCGTTCGGCGCGACCGGCTGCAGGCCGATCGGGTCAGCGCCGTTCGGCCGTGGTGTCAGGGGCGACGCCCGAGCGCCGTCGCTGCGGCGCGATGGCGCAAAAGCGCATCCGTGAGTCGCCTGACGTGTCGACCGCAGGCGAAGGCGCGCCGCGTCCCCTTGCCGGAGCGGCGTGGCTGGCGCAGATAGAACCGACCCTCGGCGCCGCACTCGCTGCACGGTCCGGCGTCGTCGCCGGCGACGAAGGTTTGGACGGGGTCGAGCCAGCGGCGGTCGATCGAGCCGTCGGTGCGGTAGCTGGGGGTGTGGGGAGTCGCCATGAGGGGTCTTTCTGGAGTCGGAGAAGCGAACGTTCTCCGACTCCAGGCGAACTCTTTCCATGAGCTGGGGGTGTGCCGGTAAGCGCTTCTCGACATCATGACGGTTATTGACCCACGCCGAAAGGTTTGCGGTCTGTACGTTAACGTGTGAGACAGGATCGTTCTCACTGCGCCGGCGAAGGGGATCTCGTGCGGCGGCGCGCGCCCCTCGACGAACTCGACGACCCCGCGGAGCTTGATCCACCACCGCGGCTTCCACTCATCCGCTACTGCGGTGCCCGGAGCTGTCGGCGCCGCGCCCGGTCGGGCGGCCGGCACTGCCCCGCCTGCCACGCTGCCGCCGTGCGGCGCTGGCGCGACGGCCATCGCCGGGAGATCAACGCCCGGCGCCGGGACGCCGCGGACTGCCGCTCGGAGGAAACGCGGATCCGGGATTCGGCGCGCGCCATGCTGGCGATGGCGATCCGGCGCGGCACGAAGGTGCGCGGGTGTTGCCGGTTCTGCGGAGCGAGCGAGGTGATTGGGCTCATGGCCGATCCGGCGCAGTGGAACAGCGTGGAGTGGGTGTGCCGGGAACACCGCCAAGCCGAATTCGAGCGGCGCCGCGAGGCCGACGCGCAACAGGTGTACGAGGATAAGCAGGCGGCTTGGATCGAGGAGCGGGCGCGGGCGCTTGCGGCGATCGACCTTCTTCCTCCGGAGGTTCGGGCTAAGTTCCATGCTGCCGCCGCTCGCGGACCGGCGGGCATGCAGCTTACGCCAGAGGCGCCGCTTTACGTGATGCAGCTTGTACGGGCTTACAAAGCCTTTGTTCGTCAAGGCGCTCTCCTGGAGTCTTCTCCTTAGCTTCTCTGCCCCGGCTTGGCGCTTTAGCGTCACGGCGCCATGGCGCCTTGGCGCCAGACGGCGCTATAGTAAATTGAAATGCGCGCGCTTTGACTCGACGGTAGCGTCAACGCATTGCGCTAAAGCGTCATGGCGCCTTGACGCTGTGGCGCCTTGGCGCTTACTATAATTATATGAAATCAATAGCGCTCGCAGCGATGAAGGGCGGCGTCGGAAAAACAACACTTGCGGTGCACCTTGCCGTCGCCGCAATGCGAGCCGGCGAGAACGTCGCAATCATCGATACCGACCCGCAGGCATCGGCCGCCGCGTGGTCCCGAGTACGAAATGGCGGATCGCCTGACGTGGTGCCGGTTCCGGTTCAGCGGCTCGCCCAAGCCTTAGCGGCGGCGGCTGATGATTACAGTGTCGTTATCGTTGACACGGCCCCCCGGGCGTCAATAGAAGCCGCGGCCGTATGCGGGGCCGTCGACATCGCGCTCATCCCGACGCGACCCTCGGCGGTGGACCTTGAGACCTTAGAGCAGAGCGTCAGGATCGTGCAGGCTGCCAAATGCGATGGGCTCATCGTCTTGAACGCATGTCCGGCTAGGGCGCCGGAAATCGCGGAGGCGCGGGGCTATGCCGCATCATTGGGTCTTACGGTGGCGGCGATCGCGATCGGCGAACGTCGGCCGTTCGCGCGAGCATTCGCTGAGGGGGCGGGAATTGCCGAACGTGAGCGCGGCCCCGCCTCCGATGAAGTGTCCGCGCTTTGGGGCGAGGTAGCCGTTCGGCTTAGTATCGCCCCCCGCACGAAGCGACTTGCGGAGGTAACGGCGTGAGCAAGCCAACGAAGCTACTTTCGTTCGCTCGCACAAGCGGCCGGGGAGCCGTACAACCGGAACCCGAGCAGGAGGAAGAAGCGACGATTCACTCGCCTGAGATGAGCGCCGGAACGAGTCTGAGCGCGAATCCGGCCGTGCCTACTGCGAGGACGAAGAAAAGCCGGGTGGCAACCAACTTACGACTGACCCGCGACCAGTGGCGGCGAGTTCACGAACTTGCGCTGGACGAGGAGACGACTGTGCAGGAACTCGCTGTCCGTGGACTGTCACGGCTCCTCGAAGAGCGGGGCCTGCCGCGGCTCTAACGCGCTACCTTCATACGCTATTGACGTATACGTTATTTGAGTATAAGGTGAGGCCAGGAAGGTAGTGCCAGACTATCAGGATGACGAGTTTGAGTGGACGATAGCGAAAAGTGACGATCGAATGCGGCGCAGTGGCTTCGATTTTCACGCTGCTAAGCGCATATTTCAGTCAGATCGATTCGTCGAGCGCCGCGACGAAGTTCACTCGGCAGAAGGGGAAGACCACATCGTCGCAACGGGAATGCTCGGCTCTGTTTTTATCAGCGTCGTCTACGTTGAGCGCGACGTGCGTAAACGCATAATCAGCGCCTTTGAAGCCGACGACGAAGACATCACGGATTATATGGTGACGTATGCACTCATCGAATAAGGATAACGACCCGCACATCGATTGGTCAAGGTTTGGCAAGAAAACGCGTGACCAGATAAACGCCGAAGCCGCCGACGAAAAAGCGAAGCTCGGATTAGTCGGTAGCCGTAAGCGCCTGACCGCGCATGTGAAGGGCAAGAATTACGAAGTTCAGATTCCAGACGTTCGTGCAATCCGCGAAAGACTGAACCTGACGCAAGAGACGTTTGCCGCTCGTTTTCACTTGAGCCTGCGAACGGTTCAGCAATGGGAACAGCGGCGGGCGACGCCAGATATGCCGGCTCGAATTTTGTTGAAGGCGATAGAGCAGGCTCCTGATATCATTGCCAAGGCCGCATCGGCAGTGGAGCGTGACTTAGCAATGGCAGGACGTTAAGACTCAACGCATGGCCGCACGACGATCCGCCACGACGCGACACGACGGGATCCCGAAGAAGAAGGCCAAGGTGACATCGACGCCGGCGGGGACTGTCGGCTTAGCCGATTCTGCGACCGAACGTTCACTGCGCATCTCGCGACCGTATGGCGGCGCGATCGTTTTCGAAACGCGAACGAATGATGCTGCGAGCGTCGAGACATACTTTGCATTCGTTCGAGCATGGTTCGATGCGCGCGGCAATCAGTTGCCGCTACTGGATGATGGCCAAGAAGGCATTCGCGAGCTTGCAGCCGCCAATACCGCGGCGACGTCAGCTGAATGGCCGAGCCCACCTGGGCAGGTCACGATGCGGTACGAATCATCCGCGCCCAAACACGCTAAACCGAATCTCCCCCCGCCGATCGCCGGCGACACCTACCCCACAACTCCTGGACTGGAGCGTCGTAGCGTGAGCACATACGTCATAGCAAGGGCGGAGGAGCGCTTTGCGACCTCCACGGGGCTTGCCGTCCGACACACCGAGGACGGGGTTATCGCTGAAGTCGAGATGCGTCCCGCCAGCGGACAGCTCACCGAAAAAGCGCTTGCGGAGATCCGTACCGTCGCCGCTCAACTGAGTGCTGTCGACGACGACGTCCTCGACGTGCTTCTCGCAAATGCGATCGCGAACGGCGCTGATAACGACGATTTGCATACCGTCGAGATCGATGCGATTCTGGACACGCGCCAGCGCGGCGTCCGGCACAAAACAGACGGAGCCAAAACGTATCTCGCGGGACGCCGCCAAGAAACACGCGATGACGCGGTTGAGCGACTGCGTCGACTGGAGACGCTGTACGTTTCAATTGGTGAGCGGAAAATGCGCGGCAAGCGCGTTCGAGAATACGATCGCGTCGTCGGCATCCAACGCCTAATCACCGATCCAAATAACGATGAACGTGTCGTCGCGGTACGCTATCGCTTCGGCAAATGGTTCGCCGCCTGGCGCGTTGGACACGCCCTCGCGCCACGGCGGCTGCTCGAACTCGACGGTCGCAACGGTGCGCCCGCAAAGATTTTGGGGCGCTACTTCGTGCAGCGTGCACGTGAGACTGACGAACGCGGTCACATCGTGCGTCGCGTGCGAGATATCCTCATAGATTTACGCCGCCCACTTTATGACACCACTGGGAAAAATGCCGGTCGGCCGCGCGCGAATTTTGAAGAGCACCTTGATACCCTTGAGGCCGAGGGCATCTTCGCGGCGTGGGGTTATGTCGAAGCTGGTGACACCAAGAACGCCGATGCGGTGCTCGGTGCCGGCTACAAGAAAGCCGAGGCGTGGTTGGACCTCAATTTGTTCGTCGTGCTGACGCCGGAGACGGCCGACCCCACCGGTTGACGGTGGGAATTCGCTCGACCCCACCGGTTGACGGTGGGAATCCCACCGGTTGGTGGTGGGAAATGGCCAGCGCTCTTGCAAGCAGGCGTCGGCGACTAGATAATCGTCGCAATGATCGACTAAGAATCGAAACGCCGCCGGCATAGGAACCGGCGGCGTCGTCTCTGGGGCTCGTCCCTCGCACCTCTCGTTCGCGTCCGCCGTAGTAAGTCGACACGATCGGGAGATCAGGGGCGGGTTTCGCACCACAGGAAACGAGCCACGGCCATCTTAGCCGATGGAACCGGGCGCGTCCACCCTAGCTGCGGCATTGCTTTCGTTCCTGGTTTGCAAGCGCGGTTGGAAAGGCCCCGACGGCCGCGCTTGCGCCAGCCCCCGGTCAGGTTCAACCTGCCCTCGAGCGGTTCGCCCAGACTCTCCCGTTTCGTGTCCATGCCACTAACGACTTCCGCCGCGGCGCCTATCGCGAGCGGCGCGAGGTCGCGCGCGCGATGGCCGAGATCGCGCCGGACCCGCCGGGCTGGTTGACGGCGCTGCGCTTCGACATCGACACCGAAGGTGGCGGCGCGGCCTGGATCGAGGCGGAGCTGCCGGCGCCGAATCTCGTCGTCGTGAATCCGCGCAACGGCCACGCGCACTTGATCTACCAACTCGGCGCGTGGGTCCAGACCGATTTCAGCGACCCTCGCCGTCTAAAAGTGATTCGCTACGCAGCCGCGATCGAGCGCGCGTACACCGAGGCGCTAGGCGCCGATCGTGCCTATCCCGGGCGCTTCCAGCACAATCCGCTCTCAGAAGCTTACGTTACGAAGATTGGGCGTGAGGCGCCGTATTCGCTCGACGAGCTCGCGCAGTACGTCGACCTCACGACTCTCCCGCCGAAGAAGAGTCCTTCGACCGGGATCGGGCGCAATGTCGAGATATTTGACCGTTTGCGGCACTGGGCGTACGTCGCGGTCGCCGATTGGCGCGTCGGCACATACGATGCTTGGTATCGCGCCGTTGCCGATCGCGGCGAGCCGATCGCCGCCGACGTCGGCGCGGAGAGCCCGCGCGGCCCACTCAAGGCCAACGAGGTCGGCCACATCGTCAAGAGCGTCGCGCGGTGGGTGTGGGAGCGCTACGGCGCCGACATTCCGCCGCTCTTACGCGAGGCGCGGATTGTTGCACAACGCGAACGCGAGCGTGCTCGTCAAGCAGCGCGAGAAGCGGCCAGGGCGCGATCGCGCATGACGCGTGCGGAATACGTTGCCCCGGCGCGTCAGCGTCGCGCAGAGGCCCAGGAAATGTGTCAGAAGGGCCTTGCCGTGCGCGAGATTGCTCGGCTTCTTTCCGTCAGCGTGCGCGAGGTCTACCGGCTCCTTCAGAGCGCGGCTGCTTCAGTCGTCCGCCTGATTGAAAGCACGGCATCGGCTCGTGTGCAGGGTTCGCCCGGCCTATCAGACTTTGAGGGGAGGAGAGGGGGTTCGGCGTCGCGTCCGGTTCCGGGAAGTGTCGGGTGGACCTCGGTGGACGTGGTCGAGAACAACGATGTTGTAACATCGGAGCCTTCCACTGCGCACGGAGGAGCGATTGCCGTAGCAATCGTCTCCGAGTACGCGGTGCCCGCGCGTAGAGCGGAACTGGAGACCGACGTAATGAGCAATGGAAGGGGGGTTCGGGGGGAAACCAACGCCGGGGAAAGCTCGATCGCGTATATTCACCGTCGCATTCGCGAAATCGTCGCGAAGCTGCATGAGCCCGAATCGCCGCCGTAATCATATCATCAGCATTTTAAGTTGGCAGAGCATCGCTTCTTTGACGCGACCGAGTCGATCAATGGCATGCCCGAGACGACGCCGCTGGCCGACATGTTCGATGCCGACGACATAGCCATGTTCGCCGCACGCTGAACGTTTTGCCGCATCCCTCAGGATCGGAGAAGTCGCGCGTAGGAAGAAGATCGCATCGTGATTCTGCACGGGAACTGCCGGATGCGCGAGCGATCATCCTGCGAGCGAAGGTAGGGGCAGCGGGCCGTATCGTTCAACGAACGCAGCTAACTACGCATCAAGTCGTGATCGAGCTTGCTACTCTCATTTTCGTACAGAGCGGGCTGAAGCGGATCCGTTGGGCTGAAGGTGACTGCGTCGCAAATCCGGGAGACGCAATTGCCGAGGGCAATGAGCTCCGGAAGCCGCTGGACTCAGCAGGGCGCGAAGCTGCTCGCGCCCGACGCGTGCGCATCGCCAAATGAGAGCGCTACGAGACTGTCGAGCGACTTACGATTGAACGCTTCATGGCTTATCCAGTAGTAAAAGACTTTTCGAGCGCCCTACTTATTGCGGCATCGGGAAGTGTCGTTTCTTGTCAAACGCCAAGTGCAGCAGAACTCGCCGAATTCGTCGCGAAGAGTAAGCGGCATATCGAAGTCACTTCGCTTCGGCCAAACCATGAAGCGGACAAATGGTCTCTTTCGAGAGAACACGGGCTTCGCGAATTCCCTTTTCACACTGACGGAGCACATTTGCGAGAACCGCCAGACCTTGTAGCTCTTCATTGTGTAAATAGCGGGAACGCAACTGCGTCGACGCGATTTTTGTCAGTCGACGCTCTTCGTTTAAGCGGCGCTGAAATATTTGCGCTTGAGCACGATATATACGTTGCAACTGGAGGCCGAGGCACATTTCTTTTTTCAATTTTAAGTGAGGGAAGAATGAGGTATGATCCCCATTGCATGAAGCTTATGTCGCCCGGTGGAAAATCTGCGCAAATCATGTCATTGGCGATCGGGCGTGCAGATTTGATCGAGCATCATTGGAAGCGAGGGGAAACGCTGATCTGGAGCAATTCGCGTTTACTTCATGGGCGATCCACAGTCGTTGGATTCGAGACGACGAATATCCGCACGCTCACGCGCTATTCTATCTGGTTGTAAGGGAGAGACATTGGGCTGGACCTATGACGAGTTTTGGAATAAATCGCGTCTCTATATTCAAAAGGCATACGCTGCCGATCGAGAAAGTGCCGAGTTTGGTCTCAACACATCGCTGGCACTCGAATTTTTAGCTAGGGCAACTGTAGCTTTTCTTCATCCTGCTCTGCTTGCTGATCCGCGCGGCAATGATCACCTCCTTTATGCTTTTGGCATCAACACAACGGACAAGCCAAAAAGTGTCGATATCTCAACGGTGTTGCTGCGGATCAAAAAGATAAAGCCTGAATTTACAGAAGACATGGCGAGCTTTTGTCAGACCCACGTTGAGCGTCGCAATTCCGAGCTTCACTCGGGCGAACTTGCGTTTGAGGGCCTGCCAACGGCTACTTGGCTCGCGAGCTATTTTCGCTCAGTTACGCCGATGCTCGAATATCAAAACAAGTCTCTTGCCGATCTGCTTTCCGATCTGGATGAAGTTAAAGCTGCGGAAGAGATGATCGTGAATCTTGATGGCAAGGAGAGAGATCGTGCCGAGAAGACCAAAAGCGTTCACAGGTCCGCCTTTCAGAAAATCGACGCGGGGAGCCAAGCTGCGGTGAGGGCGCAGGCGAGCGTATTCGCGTCCAATATCGGCGTCGGTCAGAAAGCAGTTAACTGCCCGGCCTGCGAATCGCCTTCGATTGTTTCTGGCCGACGAATTCGTACCACGGAGCCAAAACTTGAAGACGGAATGTTGCGATGGGAAGAGATTTATTTACCCACTCAATTCGAGTGCACCGCGTGCGGGATGAAACTCGTAGACTATCCATCGCTCGAAGGATCGAATGTCGGAGGCCAGTATGCCTCGATGCGTTCCGAGGATCCCCTCACGTACTACGCCCCGGAGGAGCAGTTCTTCGAAGAATATGATAACGAATAATCTCCGGCTGCTGCTTTGGCTTCTGGGCCTCTTGGAACCGCCTAAGTGTCCGTTAGTATGCTGCAACGAAATCCAGATGAAGATCCGTTAATCATTGCGCTTCGCGATGCTGTGGAAACTCGAAATACGAAGTTTAAAGAATCGCAGCCGTTTGTTCTACTGCAATGGAAGAGTGTCAAGGCCTGCATGGCCATCGCTAACCTTCGCGACGGTGGCAAAATCTTAATTGGCTGCGATGACAGAAGTGGCGTCCCGATACCTTCCGGAATGAGCGATCAAGATGTTCTATTGTACAAGCAAGACGACGTTATGGATTGGTTAACATATATGCTCGGCCGGCGGTGTCTTTGACTTTGCGTCGAGTGGAGGCCGATGGCCTCAAATGCGTCGGCATTGAGGTGGAGCCGTTCGTTCGAGCGCCGGTTATGTGCATTAGAGATAATCTCAAACACAAGCTCGATAAAAAACTGCAACTAATGTCCGGTGAGATCTACGCCCGTTCGACGGATCGGCGTTCCACGACGAAACTCGTGAGCCTCGAAAAATTACACGGTGCGACTGGTCTGACTATGGCGTCCAAGCAATAATTCCAACATCACTTACTCACGGTTATCCGCGGCCCCGAGATTGGGGCGACGGTAACGACCCCGAACGTGTGGGGAGAAGATGGCGAGTCAACAAAGCCTAATTTCGAATATGGGCCTATTTTGGCGAGCTGCCGACATCTTTTGGGGCAGTGACGTTGCCCCGCAAAAGTGCACCAATCATAGGTAGAGAATTCCTGGGCCAAACGGCTCGCAAGGAGTCTCACCGTGAAGAAGTCACGCTTTACCGAACAACAGATCGTCGGGGTCCTCAAAGAG
>JAABUU010002773.1_pt1 | contig 24042 bp, 22 predicted proteins | sample 5559301 | NCBI WGS metagenome assembly JAABUU01 (sample SAMN10711884, study PRJNA513360) | rock metagenome | isolation source: Antarctica rocks | place: Antarctica: Victoria Land, Richard Nunatak white | reverse complement strand
CGGCCCCTCCCCTGAAGCGGGAGGGTGAGGGGCGTTGGGATGCCGATGGCTTCCCCGCGTCGCCGCCGCGCCATGAATGCGTCACCCCTCCCGCTTCAGGGGAGGGGCCGGGGGAGGGGTCCGTCCCCGCCACGCAAGGAGGGGGCCGTATGCCACTCGATGCCGCGAACGATGTCCGCCGCGTGGTCGCGGGGACGGTCGAGGAATTTGCGCCCGGTCAGCGCACGATCATCGTGCCGTTTCGCGGACGGGCGGGGATCGGCGTCTTCAACGTCAACGGCCAGTACTATGCGCTGCGGAATCTCTGCCCCCATAAGCTCGGGCCGCTCTGTGTCGGGCGGGTGAGCGGGCGTCCGGTCGCCGCCGCGCCGCCGTCGAGCTATCTGGGCGAGCCGGAGATCGTCATGGATGGCGAGGTGCTGCGGTGCCCCTGGCACCTCTGGGAGTTCGACCTGACCACCGGCCAGTGCCTGGTGGATCCCCAGATGCGCGTCAAGATGTATCCGGTCGCGATCGAGGATGGACAGGTCGTGGTCTACGCCGAGCGGGTCGATTTGCCGGTGCCACCCCCCGCGCACAGCCGCGCGATGGCGGAGAACGGCCCGCAAACGGCGGGCGAAGATGGGGCCGTCTGAGTGATCCTCGCGCGTGACGGTTGACGATGGGGTTGTCGAGGATCGACCCCGTGGGGGTGTCCCTGGCACGGTGCTTCCGACGCGCCAACGGTTGCCCTGACCCCGAATGCGTGATGGCGGCTCGCCGCGTGTGCGGGGAGCCCCTTGCCCCAGGAGTCACCATGCCATACCCCATCTACGATTATCGCCACGACATCAAGAATCTCTTCATCACCCCTCAGATTCGCGGACGATTCTTGCGGATGGAACCGGGCGAGGTCCACGCCCGGCACAGCCACGAGCTCGGCGATGAACTCTTCCTCATCCTCGAAGGCCAGTGCGACATGGAGATCGCGGGGGATCGTGCCGTGCTCGGTCCGGGGCAGGCGTGCGTGGCCTTCGCCCAGCAGATGCACCAGGCCCGCAACACCAGCGCCGCGCCGATGACGCTGTATCTGTCGGTCACGCCGCACATCGAGCCGACGCATACCCACTACGATCCCGATACCGGGGAGCGCTTACCACCCCATTTCAATCCGCCCACCGCCTTCGACAAGGGCGATACCCTGGCCGCTGTGCTCACGACCGAGCTTGCCGATCGGCACCTGGCGGCGGCCCTGGCGCTGGCCGAGGCCGCCAGCGGCGCTGCCGAACGACAGGCGGCGAGTATCGCGGCGGTCAAGCGCGCCGCGACGGACGGCGATCCCGCCGCCCTCAAGGTGGCGATGGATGCGACCTGGGAGGAAGTCTACGCGACGTACCGCGCGCTCAATACCCTCGCCGCCGCCTGGAATGATCTGGCCCCGCGTGCGTCCCAACCGTGATCCCGAGTCGCCACAGATGGGGGATGCGGCAGCGCGGCGGAAATCTGGATGCCCCATCGTGAGAAGGAGCGTGTCATGCCTCTGGATGAGCGCGCACTGACGATCTTCGACCAGTTCCAGGCCGGGCAACTCAGTCGGCGTCGATTCGTCCGACATTTGGTCGGGCTTGGCTTTGCTGGTAGCACGATCGCCCTCTTTCTGGCCGCGTGCGGCGGCGCTGTCGCCACGCCGACCACGGCTTCGCAGGCGAGCACCGCCCCGACGGTCGGGATACCGCCCACCCCGGCGGTGGCGAATCCGGCTGCGGCCCCGACCGCGCCGGCGACCGTCGCGGCGGCTGGCGGCACCCCCGTGATCGCCACCCGTGCGGCCTCCGCCATCGTCGCCGCGACGCCTGCGGCGAGCGATCCCGGTATCCTCACCTCGCCAGATCCGAATCCGAAGCGTGGCGGCACCTTGCGCCTCGCTTTTGGCGTCACGACCTCGAACTACGATTTACAGCAGGGGGCCACCGCGAGCGTCCTCTGCCACCTGTATAGCCAGCTCGTACGCCTCAATCTGGTCGATGGCCTGCGGACGATCATTCCGGATGTGGCGAAGAAGATCGACATCGCCCCGGATGGCCTCAGCTATACCTTCAGCCTACGCAGCGGGGTGCAATTCCACGATGGCGCGTCGCTGACCGCCGATGATGTTGTCGCCACGTATAATCGGATGATTTTCCCACCCCAGGGCATCGTCAGCCTGCTGAAAGATCGCTTCGCGGCGGTGACGAAAGTGGAGGCGACCGATCCGCTGACGGTGAAATTCACCCTGAATCAGCCCTCGCCGATCCTCTTGCTGGTGATGACCGATACGACGCAGGGGATCTACTCGAAGAAGACGTTAGAGGCGAACAACAACGATTTGCGGAAGGTGCAGGTCGCGCCCGGCACCGGGCCGTTCATGTTCAAGGCGTATAAAGAGTCCGAGAAGTGGACCTTCGTCAAGAATCCGAACTACTGGAACAAGGACCTGCCCTACCTCGATGCGCTCGAGCTGATCCACGCCGCCGCCTGGTCGGATCGGGGGACCGCGATCCTCACCAGTCAGGCCGACCTTTCCTGGAATGTCTCGAAGGAGACCTTCGACGAAGGGGCCAGGCGGACCGATACGATCAAGACGAACCGGGTCGGCAACTTCGGGGCCTATCAGGTCATTATCAACGCCAGGGTGAAGCCATTCGACGATGCGCGCGTGCGGCGGGCGATCAATCTGGTCCTCAACAAGCAAGGGTTGATCCAGGCGTACAGCACGCAGGAACAGATCGATCTCTCGCGCTGGGTGCCGCACGGTGGCGTCTTCGCGACGCCGCGCGACACGATCGCCACGCTGCCCGGTTATCGCGCGGATAAGACGCAGGATATCGCCGACGCGAAGAAGTTGCTGGCCGATGCCGGTTTTCCCGATGGGATCCCCGGCGTCGAGTTGCTCTGTGCCACCGTCGCGCCGCAGGCGGAGATCCTCGCCCCCGGTATCCAGGATCAGTTGAAGCGTACCCTCAACATCGACATCAAGATTCGCGTGGCGGAACGCTCGCTCCTGGTGGAGGACGAGAAGGCCGGGAAATTCACGCTGGTCCTCGATACGCCGAGCGGGCCTATCTCCGACTTCTCGCCGATCGGCAACACCTACTTCAAGACCGGCGGCTCGCAGAACTTCGGCGGCTACAGCAACACGAAGTTCGACGCGCTGCTCAAACAGTCGGACGCCGAGCTGGATCAGGCCAAGCGCAAGGCCATGATGGACCAGATGCAAGATCTGCTCGATCAGGATCCGCCCTGGCTGTTCATCGGCTACACCGATCACCTGCTCATGTGGCGCGCGAATGTCAAGGGCCTCGCGCTCGACAAGCGCGTGCAGCTCGAATGGGGTCGGGTCGATACCGGCTGGCTCGGCTGAGCCGTCGGGGTACGGCAGGGTTTGCCTCACCCCGCCCCTTCCCTGATCCCCGTCCGCCCGTCGCTAGCGCTGAGGAGCTGGCCGTGCAACGTTACATCTTGCGCCGTCTGCTGACGGCAATCCCGACGATCTTCGGCATCACGATCCTGATTTTCATCGCGATGCGCGTGTTACCGGGCGATCCGATCGCGCAGATCGCCAGCGAAGGTTCGGGGCAATACACCCTGAGCGCGGAAGAACTCGCCGCCGCGCGTGCCAGTCTGGGGCTCGATCGCCCGCTGCCCCAGCAGTACCTCCGCTGGATGGCCGATGTTTTCAGCGGCGATCTGGGGCACTCGTTCTGGAACACCGAGCCGATCCGGGCGGTGGTGCTGCGTCGCGGGGCGATCTCGCTCGAGATCGCGCTGCTCGCCATCGCCATCTCCTGGCTCATCGGCGTGCCGGCGGGGATCGTGAGCGCGACACGGCGCAATTCCTGGCTCGATAACATCTTGCGCCTCTTCGTGACCCTCTTCCTGGCGATCCCGAGTTTCTGGCTCGGCCTCACCGCCGTCCTCTTCCTGGTGCTCGTCTTCACCTGGCGCCCGCCACTGTCGATCGTCCAGCTTTGGGAGGATCCGGTACAAAACCTCTCGGTCGTCAGCGGCCCGGCGATCGCGCTCGGTGTCGGGTTGGCGGCGGGACTGGCGCGGATGACGCGCTCCACGATGCTGGAAGTGATGCACGAGGATTACGTGCGCACCGCCCGCTCGAAGGGGGTGCGCGAGCGGTTGGTGATCACGCGCCACGTCTTCCGCAACGCCCTCCTGCCGATAGTGACCACCTCCGGCGCGGCGATGGGCGCGCTCATCGGCGGGTCGGTCGCCACGGAGACGGCGTTCGGTGTGCCGGGGCTGGGCAATTATCTGGTCCAGGCGCTGAGTCGGCGAGACTGGATGGTGATTCAGAATCTGGTGCTGATCTACGGGATCATCTTCGTCGCGATCAATCTGCTCGTCGACCTCAGCTATGCGTGGATCGACCCGCGTATCCGCTATCAGTGAGCGCGTCAAATGGCAGATGCGCGGCGAGTACCGGTGCAGGCAGCGAGGAGTAATCATGCTACAGACGAAGCCTCCCGGCGCGGCGGTCAACGTGCCTGCCGCGCTGCCGGAGCGGAAAGCGCGCCCGAATACCGGCGTGTTGCGGCGCTTCCTGGCGTCCTCGCCGCTCGGGGCGCTGGCGGCGATCATCCTGGTCGGCCTCGCCGCCGTGGCGATCTTCGCCGGGCAGATCGCCCCGTACGATCCGTTCTTCAACGATTACGCCGCGACACGGCAGCCACCGTCGGAGCAGCACCGCCTGGGCACCGATAGCCTCGGGCGCGATGTCCTCACCCGGATCATCTATGGCCTGCGCGTCAGCCTGGTGGTCAGCCTCGCTTCGGTCCTGCTCGGCATCTCCATCGGGACGCTGTGGGGGGTGACGAGCGGCTACATCGGCGGCACTTACGACATGCTCAGTCAGCGCCTGGTCGAGGTGCTGACCTCGTTCCCGACGTTGATCCTGGCGTTGCTGCTCTCCGTGAGCCTCGGGCCGGGCCTGCGGACAGTGATCATCGCGGTGGCGATCACCCAGGTGCCCCTGGCGACGCGCATCACGCGCTCGGTGGTCCTCGCCGTCAAAGAACAGGCGTTTGTCGAGGCGGCGCGCTCGATCGGGGCGAGCCCCGCGCGGATCATGCTGCGGCAGGTGGCCCCGCAATGCCTCGCCCCGGTGCTGGTGATCGCGACCCTCAACCTGGGCGCGGCGATCTTCGCCGAGGCGGCGCTGAGCTTCCTCGGCGTCGGCATCCCGCCGCCAACCCCGAGTCTGGGGAACATGCTCGGGGGCGTGCTGGCGCAATCGTTCAAGCCGCCGTGGTGGCTGGCGATCTTCCCCGGTGTGACGATCGCGCTGGCGGTGTTGGCGGCGAATCTGCTCGGGGATGCCCTGCGCGACTTCCTCGATCCGAAAATGGTCAAGCAGCTACGCGGCGCGTGAGTATCACCGCGTAACACCAACCATCGCGCAGCACACATGGAGCAACTGCGGCGTGGGGGGAAACGAACGCGGTAGCCCGCCCCGTGCTGTACCCCTTTGCTCGTCGTGTATCTCGTCGCGTGTATTGTGCGGTTCTCTACGAGAGCGGAGGGGAATCATGGCGCGGATCAAGGTCGGGATCATCGGGTGCGGGGCGATCGCGCAGATTCAGCACCTCCCCCATTTGCGCGAATTGGACGAGCGGTTCGCGATCGCGGGACTCGCGGATCTCTCGCCGCAACTGCTGGACGCCGTGGGGACGGACTATGGCGTGCCGGAGGAGCGGCGCTTCCTGGACTATCGGGATTTGGTGCGGAGTGACATCGATGCGGTGATCGTCTGTCCTTCGGGTTCGCACGCCCCGCCGAGTATCGCCGCCGCCGAGGCGGGCAAGCACATCCTGGTCGAGAAGCCGATGTGTACGACCGTGGCGGAAGCCGAGGCGATGGTGGCGGCTGCCGATCGGTCGGGCGTGATCCTGATGGTCGCGTACATGAAGCGGCACGAACCGGCCTATCAATTCGTGCAGGAACGGGTGCGCGCGATGCGCGACGTGCGCTTCGTGCAGGTCAATCATCTCCATCCCGATAACAATCTGCACACGGCGGAGTTCAAGGTGCGGCGCTTCGGCGATATCCCGGCGGGGGTGCGCGAGGAGTGGCAGCGAGAGCAGCACGATCTCGTCGCGGCGGCGCTCGACTACCCGGCGGGCGCGACGGTGCCGGGGGATATCCTCTTCGCCTACAACGCCATCCTCGGCAGCATGATCCACGACATCGGCAATCTGCACGGGCTCTTCGGCCCACCACAGCGGGTGCTCAGCGCGGAGATCTGGCAGAACGGTCGCGGTATCAACACCGTGCTCGATTACGGCGCTGGGAAACGCGCGGTCTGTAGCTGGGTCGACTTGCCGGAGCTGTGGGACTTCAAGGAGACGTTGGAGGTCTACGGCTCACGCGAGCGGGCGATCGTCGCTTTCCCGACCGGCTTCGCGCGTGGCCTGCCCTCGATCGTCACCTTGCACGGGATGGACAGCGATCGTACGCCGTGGCGGCAGGAATATCAGTGGCACGACAACCCCTTCAAGCGCGAACTGGAACACTTTGGGACGTGTATCCAGACCGCAACGCAACCGAGCACGCCCGGACGGGACGCCATCGCCGATATCGCGCTTGTCGGGGATATCGTCAAAACCTATCTGCGACGCTGACGTAGCAGGGCGGTGCCCAGAGTGGACACCGCCCTGCTTTGGCTATGGCACGCTCCGCGAATCGCCACGCGGCGAGGCCGGTACGTCGTTGTATGCACCGACCGACGTGCTGTGCGTGCCCTGCTCGCTATCCGGGCACCTCGGGCCTACGCGAAGTGCGACATGACCTCGTCCATGAAGAGCCGGATGCCGTCCGTCCGTGGGAAGTCGGCGAAGCGGATCTGCATGTGCGCCACGCCGAGCGCCGCCCAGGCCTCGATCTGCGCGATCACCTGCGCGGGCGTGCCGACCAGCGACGCTTCCAGTCCGGTGTAGAAGGGACTCGCCGCGGCCAGCTGCTCCGCCGCCGCCTGCGTCGGCGCGATGGCGACGCACTCGCACTGCCAGGTCTTCGCGATCGCGTCGTACTCGCGCCCGATCGTCGCGCAGTGGCCGCGCAAAACATCTAGTACAGCGTGCTCGGTATTCCTCCGGGGTTTCGTAGCGCGATTTTCCTGCTACAACGCCAAGAATACTACCGAGCTATTCCGAGCGCGCTGTACTAGCTTGTGGGCGTAGACCTCGCGCGTGCCGCCGCCATTCCACCAATCGGCGTGCTGCGCGACGACCCGGAGGGTCAGTTGCTCGCCGCCCCCGCCGATCATGATCGGGGGCAGCGGGTCCGGCTTCGGGTTCAGATAGGCGTTGTGGACGCTGTAGTGCTGCCCTTCGTAGGTCACCGCGTCGGTCGTCCAGAGGCGCTTGACGATCTCCACCGTCTCTTCGAGTTGTCGGATGCGGACGGCGGGGCGGGGGAACGCCCAGTCGTAGGCCCGGTACTCGTCCTCCTTCCAGCCCGCGCCGATGCCGAAGATGAACTTGCCGGGGATGAATGTGCAGAGATTCGCGACCATCTTGGCGAGCAGCGCCGGATTCCGGTATGACTGGCAGAGGACGATCGTCCCCCACGGCAACTGCGGGTAGCGGGCGGCGAGGAAGGTGAGGGTCGTCCAGCACTCGATCACCGGCGTCTCCGCCGCCTGCCACTTCGCCCAGGGCAGCATGTGGTCGGTGACCCACGCCGCATCGAACCGGTCCGCGACCAGATCGAGCGTCGCCGTCGTCTGCCGGATCATCGTCGCATAATCGCTCCCATCCGCAGGGAACTCCGGTGTCTTCCAGCCGAACGCCATCCGTTTCGCCACGCCGCCTCCTTCGTGTTGCCGTTCGCGCCAAAGGGAGACTCGGGACCGAGCCTCCCTGCTACCGGTCTGCTAGCGGTGACAGCTTACGGCGCGGCGGCGGGTACGCGCAACACACCGGCTCGCCTGCACGATCCGGCGCTGTTTCCCGCGCGGCACAGGGCCATGCCCGCCGTCGTAGCGGTTCACCCACGCGCAGATGAACCGCCCAAGGCCGCCGCCGCCGCGACCGGGCAAGCGGCGGTGGCCGCGTGCGGGGGGCTTACGCCTGTTCGGCCACCCGGTGGAGCACGGCATGGACGACAACGCCGTCATGGAGGAGCGCCGCGCCCGCCGCTCCTTCCCCGGCGAGGCGCAGATCGTCGCCCACGCCAGGGGAGGGGAAGCGTTGGCAGGCTGCCTGCTGCGGACGATGCAGCGTCCGCACCGCGCGGGGGAGCGGGATCGCCACGCCGGGATCGTGCGCCAGCGCATCCAGTGCCGCCGCGTGGATCAGGCGGGGCCAGCACGTCTGGAGCATATCCGGCGCGTCGAAGAGTTCGAGCGCGACGATCTGGCCTCCGTAGCCGACGATCACGCCGACGGTATCCGGTGGACAGGGCACGGCCCGTACATAGGCGGCGAGATGGTCGTGGCGATCGGTGTAGAGGTCGCGCAATGCCTCCGTGCTCGAATGGACCGCCGCCGCAGCTTGCCGCGCGGCGACATCCTGCCAGATCGCGCCCTGATCCGCGGTGTGGCGCGCTCCCGATCGCAGCGATCTGTCGTCCCACCTGCGTGACCTTGGCCCGCCGCAGGGCGGGGTACGCGCTCTCGCTGAGCGCGAAGCCCTGCGTCTGCGGGTGCCAGCGTCCGCGCTCGACGCAACTGACCGGCGGGGTGAGCCGACCCGGTGGGACCAGGATCGTGCTGTTGACCACCCGGTTCTGCTGGCCGCCGACCAGTGTGTCGCCATCGGTGATCAGCACCGGGCGCGTGCCACGGTTGGTCACCGCCAGCGCGTTCACTTACGGCTCGTCGAGTTCGCCGATCGCGATGCTCTCCGCCGCGAGCGCCGCCTCTAACATGACATAATCGAGATGTCCGTGTCGCTCTCCACGCAACGGGAAGACCGTCAGCAGCCGCCCACCCAGGCCGAAGGTGTGACCGTCCTCGACATGCAGCGCGTTGAGGCGCGCGACCAAAGGGTGTTGTTGCTCGTCCATGTGCTCCTTCTTTCCTGATGACGCATCAGCTGCGCCGTACTGCTAACCCCTCTCCCTGTCGCCGCACCACCTACGCACAACAATAACGGTCGTGCGGGAATAGCTCGGTTCCCGCGATGAGCGGGGATTGTGAGGACTGTGCGAGTCGGGTGAGGGCGAGTGGCTGCGGCCTTTGGCGCTCATGGAGCTCGTCCGCTCCGCGTGCCAGCCCGCTCACTCGGGTCGGAGCGAGAGGAAAGCGTGCTGAACGGTGCGCAGCCACTCGCTTACAGCGTAACGAGCGATCGGGAAGGGGGTGATTCCCGCGCGAGTGTCGACGACAGGGGGCGGTTTTTGACCGCATCGGTCGTCGGTGTCTCGCGGCGTTGCGGGAATCGTGGGGCGACAAGAGCCGCATTGTCCGCGAACATCCCCATACAAACAGCGCGGGCGCGGGCTATGTGAACCTGACGACTTCGTTGTCGCGATGGGAACGGGTGTATACCCGTTGTGGGTGTACGCTATGCCGGTCGGCCCGCTCGACACCCGCACCGATCGGGCGCGAACTCGTTGGTGGGCCGCTGTGAACGGGACACGTCGCGCGCCGGGGCGTTATCGTCGGTATACTCTCCGACAGGCGCTGTCAAGTACAGTCACGTCGTGCGGCGAACGGGTACGTCGCGGCGTGGTGCGGCGGGGCGACGCTGCCGCTCGGGCCGTGGCGGGGGTGCCGGTAGCCCGCCCGTCACGGCGGCGCAACGCGCGGCGCGGGGCTCACGGTGGGCGTGGGCGGTCAGGCGGCGACGGCGCGGGCCGGCGGCGCGGGAGCGCCGGGCGTGCCCCGCAGGCTTGAACCGTCTCCTGCGCCGTTCCCGCTCCCGCGTGGGCTGGTGGGGCCGCGCCGCCCGCCGCGCCGCCCGGTCGCTGGCGCGCGTGTCGGCGCTGGGCATCTGCGGCGCGTATGTCGGCCCCGTGCGCCGCTGCCGCGAGGAGCGCACGGCGGCGGCCTTGGCGCGACGGGGCCGCGCCAGGAGAGCGCGCCCGTCGCCGTCCTGGTCGACGGCACGCCAGGGCTGGTGTCGCCGACCGTTGAGCCGGATGCAGCCCGCGTCCGGGTGCCACTGGTCACCGGGGCGCGGCCGGCGGCGGCGCGGGATGCTCGCGTCGGCCTGGCCGCACGTCCGGCACCAGCGCCGGACGGTTGCGGCGGTCGGCACGACGCCCCGCGCGGCGCGCAACCCCGCGCCAGCGCGGTGGCTGCGGGCGTAGCGGGAGTACGGCCACACGGCGTGCGCGCTGCGCTCGGGCGGGAAGCGACGCCGCTTGTCGGTGGGGGCGGGTGTTGCTATCTTCAATGCCTGGAGTAGCGCACCCCAGCCAGCACCACCGTCACCCTGACAATACCCTCCGACATGAGACGCGAAGAGATCGGGAGGATCTTGATCGATGCAGACAGATGAAGCGGTAGCCTGCCTCGCCGCTTTACAACCGCTGGTCGGGCTCGCCGTGCGGCATCGGCTGTGGGGCGCGGGGCGGATCGCGGCGGTGCGCGGGACGGGCGCGGCACAATTCCCCGCCGGGATCGCTATCGTGGTCGAGTTTGCCCTCGGGAGTGGCAGCGGGAAGCCTTTCACCGTCGCCGACCTCTGGGGCGGTGGACGCTTCGTGCGTCCCACGCTTCCCGCGCCGCTCACGAGCGTCGGCGCGCTGCTCGATGCGCTCCTCGTGGCGGTCGAACCGGCACCGGCCCTGCCGCCGCGACCAGCTGGTGGTTCCGTGACGCGACGCGCGTCTGCGTCCCCAACCACCACCGCCTGTCCGGCATCCTGGGCGCGCGACTTCATGCGGCGCGACGACTGGGTGCTGCTCGACACCGAGACGACCGGGCTCGACAGCACCGCAGAGATCATCGATCTCGCGGTGCTCGACCGGCACGGCACGGTGCTGCTCGATACGCTGCTGCGCCCGCAGGGGCCGATCCCGCCGGTCGTCTCGCGCGTGCATGGCCTGTACGATCAGCACGTCCGCAGCGCGCCAACCTTCCCCACGATCTGGCCGCGCCTGCGGGAGTTGCTCGACGGGCGGACGCTCGTCGCCTACAACGTGTCGTACGACGCGCGCCTCTTGCGACAAACGGCGGCGCGTCATGGCCTCGCGCTCGCCATCTCCACGCAGGAGTGCGCCATGCAGCGCTACGTCGCCTGGCGCACCGCGACGAATCCGCGCGGGGGGCGGGAGAAACGGAGCCTGGAACACGCCTGCCGCACGCACGGCATCGCGGTCGGCGGACACCGGGCGGCGGCAGATTGCCGCGCCACGCTGGCTCTGCTGCGGGTCATGGCCGGTGGCTGAAGTGCGGGCATACCAGCACGGGCTATTCAGCGTGGCGCGCGTTCTCGTCGTCGCGTGATCGTGTCCTTGCGTCGTGAGAGATTTGGTCGTCGGTAGCCACCAGGAGGACGATGAGCGATTTGGTGCTGTGGGGCGAGCGGACTGCGGCGGGGATCGCCGGGGCGGCGGCGGAGAACGCCCTGGTCATCCTGCCGCTCGGCTGCACCGAGCAGCACGCGGCCCATCTGCCGGTCGATACCGACACCTGGCAGGTCGAGGAGTTCACGCGGGCGGGCGCGCGGCGGGCGGCGGACGAGTTCGATGCGCGGGTGCTGGTCCTGCCCGCGTTGCCCTTCGGCCCAGCGGCGGAGCACCAGGGCCTCCCCGGCACGATCAGCCTGTCGAGCGAGCTCTACGTGACGCTCCTCAAGCAGATCGTCTGGAGTGTGATCGAGGGCGGTTTCCTGCGGATCCTGGTGGTGCGCGGCTGTGGCGGCCACTGGGTCGTGCCCGGTGCGCTCTGGGATGTCAAGGCGGAGGCGCGGCGCGCGGACCGCGATGTGACCCTCCGCATGATTGGCGTCGCCGACGATTGGGGCGCGTTGCAGGAGCAAATCTTCCCCGGTGCCGCCGGCGGTCACGCCGCCGTGATGGAGACGGCGCTCGGGCTGGCGGGACGCCCCGCGCTGGTGCGTCAGGCCGAGGCGCGACCCCCGGTGCTGCGCGACCTGTCGGGGCGGTATCGCGCCGGGGGCGAGATCTTCCTCTTCGACGAGATGAGCGATACCGGCGCGCTCGGTGATCCGACCCCAGCGACCGCCGAGGGTGGCCGCGCCGCCTGGGCCGCGCTGACCGCTGCCTTCGCCCGGCGCATCGCCTTCTTCGCGGAGCAGGATCGGGCGCTGGGGCGCTTGTAGCTTCGCGCTGTCGACGGCTTGTTGTATGTTCGCCGCAACCCAGGCACCGGGCGGTTTTCCGCCGCCCGGTGCCTGACAGCAGGAGGTATCCATGACGCTCGCACTGACCGGCGCGACGCTGATCGATGGGACCGGTGCCGCGCGGCAGACCGGGATGACGGTGGTGGTAGAGGGGCGCACGATCGCCACCGTCGCGCCCGATGGGATGGTCGCTGTGCCGCCCGCTGCCGCCCGCTATGAATTGGCCGGGAAGACGCTGATGCCGGGGCTGATCGATGGGCACGTCCACTTGCTGGCGTATGCCGGGGACGAGCACCGCGATGTCCATCTCTGGAATGTCCTGACCTTCGTCGAGGAGCAGACGCTGCACGCGGCGGCGAATGCCCACCGGGCGCTCCTGGCGGGGGTGACGACGGTGCGCGACATGGCCGGTTCGCGCCCGGAGATCGCGGTCAAGCACGCCATTGACGACTTCATCATCGACGGGGCGCGGGTCGTGGCATCCGGTTTCGTCGGGATGACCGCCGGGCACGGTGACATGTTCTGCCCGGCGGCGATCGATCGGCGACTGTGGCAGCCCGCCGACGGTCCCGATGCGTGTCGCAAGCTGATCCGCCAGTACGCGCGCGATGGCGTGGACCTGATCAAGCTCTGTACGAGCGGCGGGGTGCTCTCGATCGGCGACAAGTCGGAGTGGCGGAACTACACGACGGCGGAGACGCTGGCGATCGTGGATGAGGCCCACGCGCTCGGCAAGCGGGTCGCGGCGCATGCCCACACGCGGGCGGGGATCCGGCAGGCGCTCGAAGCGGGGGTGGATACGCTGGAGCACGGCTCGTCGCTCGACGACGAATTGATCGCCCTGATGCTCGAACGGGGCACGCGCCTCTGCCCGACGCTGGCGATCACCGAGTACATTCTGACGCAGGGCGCGGCGCGCGGTGTCCCCGCCGCCTCGCTCGAGAAGGCGCGCGCGCTGCGCGAGGGGCAGATCGCCGGGCTACGCAAAGCTTACCAGGCCGGGGTGCCGATCTTCATGGGGACCGACTCCTGCAACACCTTCGCCTTCGGTGCCCACGCCTGGGAGCTGGAGTTGCTGCACACCTACCTGGGCCTCTCGCCAGCCGAGGCGATCGTGGCCGCCACCTCGTCCGCCGCCGAGGCGCTCGGGTTGGGGGAGCAGACCGGCGCGATCGTGCCGGGGCGCTGGGCCGATCTCCTCGTCGTGGACGGCGATCCGCTGGCCGATCTGCGCGTGCTGCGACAGTCGGAGCGCCTGCTCGGTGTCTTCCGCGAAGGGCGCTTGCTGGTCGATCGCGGGCTGACGGCGGTGTCACACGCGGTGTCGGCTGGGGAGATGCACCCGGCTTGATCGCGTGCCTGGAGGCACGGGTGTGTCGATTTGTCACTAGAGGGTGTTAAGGACTTCATGGTAACGCTTGTTCTCGCAAGGACCAATCCGGGCGCGATCAGCGTCGCCCGGAACGTCCTCCGGCGGGTGTAACGGTCGCAGCAGCGGCGGCACGAGGAGAGCGGGCCACCCGGTGGGCAACGCGGAGACATCTACCCCGCCGAGTCGGCCAGTTTCCGGCAGACGTTACACAATTGGTAGCAGTAAGTACTTAACACCCTCTAGTACAGCGAGGCTGAGGTAACCCGGTAGTCTTTGCGGCACTGTAGCAGGCTTTGATTCACTGCCGCGTGTCGACCGGTGCACAGGCGACCGAGGGTATCTCCCTGTCCAGCCAAGAAGCGCTGTGCCGCGCGCATACCCTGTCGCTCGGCTACACGGTCGATGAGGCGCACATCTATCGCGAGGTCCACACCGGCGCGGAATTATGGGAACGGCTGAGGTTAACCGCGTTGCATCAGGCCGCGCGGGCAGGCGAGGTCGGCGCGATCCTCGCGCGCGAACAGGGACATGTCTATATCCTCGACGACGAATGCCAGCGCGTCGGCGCCGTGCTCCTCTTTGTCACCGCTGACGTGCGCGATCCCGGCGGGAACCGGCGAGATGAAACTAGGTCAAGGCGGTGCTCGCTGCGGTGGAAGACCGCGTGGAGCAACGACAGTCGCGTACGGATCGGTTGGTATCGCTCGAGGGCTACCGCGCCGCCGTGGCCGACAATCTGGAGGGCTTCGGGTTCGATGAGCGGCGGCTCGCGTTGGCTGCCTTGCGTATCCGCGTCGATGCCAATGGGAGCGCGGCGGTGGGACCGTGGCGGACCAGCGGCTCGCTCCCGCTCGACAATGATGGTGTTGTGTCCCATTCAGCAGCAGCATGGAGAGGCCGAGGCGCGGTTGCAGGAGGCGTTGCGCGATGGTGATCCCTCGGGTGGGGACGAAACCGGTCCAGGGTCGGCAATGCTGGGGTATCGGCTCGGTCACTGGCGTCCGTGGCCTTGCGGGCCGGCAGCATAGCCCATCCCGGCGATGTAGATGAGCAGTAAGGTAGCGGTGATGGCGAGGCCAGGCGCGATTGCTAGCCAGGAGGCGCTATAGAGATAATCTTGCGCGCCGATCAGCAGGTGAGGAGTGCCTTCGCTTTGGTGACATCGAAAGGGTGCTTCGGTACGTCGGGGTTAAAGGCCCAGGAGGTCGGCGCAACGTTCGCATCGATCACGGCGCCTTTCCCTTGTAGCACCTTGTCCACGATTCCCTGTCGATCGATCGCGGTCAGGATCGCCTCGCGCACCGGCTGCTCGCGCCAGTATGTGCGAGCGTAGTTGGGCGTGATGTCGAAGAAGCGCGGGGTTGTGGCCTCGAGGACGCGCGTCCCCGCGATGCCCTTGACGGTCGCGAGATCGCGCGGGGTGATCAGCGCGTAATTGAGCTCGCCCGCGCGCAGTTGCGTCAGGATCACGTTTTGGTCGGTGAGGATCTTGAAGACGATGCGCTTGATCCGCCCCGCCCCGCGGTAGTGATCGGGCACCGCCTCCATGATGATCGATTGGCCGGGGGTATAGCCGACGAGCTTGTATGGGCCGCTGCCGACCGGCTGCTTGTTGAAGGTGTCGTTGCCGATATCCTTCCCTTCCAGCAGGCGCTTCGGGACGATGCCGCGCGCCCCGCCCTGTGCCAGGAACATCGGTGTGACGCTCTTGAGGGTGATGCGGACCGTGCGTGCGTCGGTCGCCTCGACCTTATCGACGGTGTCCACCCCCTCATTCGACGAGCCACTCTTGGAATCGTTGCACGTGTCGATGGTGAACTTGACATCGTCGGCGGTGATCGCGCTGCCATCGTGGAATTTGGCGTTGTCGCGCAGGGTGAAGGTATAGGTCAGATTGTCGGCGCTGATCGCCCATTTCTCGGCGAGCTTCGGCACGACCGTGCCATCGGGTTGCAACCGGGCCAGGCTGTCGAAAAGGAGCGTTTGCGACACATGTTCGGGGAAGTGATGCGGCAGATCGACCAGGGCCGAGAGGCTTCCCGGCTCTTCGAGCGAACCGATCACGAAGAGGATCAGCTTCGTGATGCGGTAGCAAGGGAAGCGGTCGTCGGCGCGCAGCGCGGTCGCCCCGGATAGATCGCGCGTGCCGAGCGCGGCGGCGAAGGCGCGCTCCCCGTTGGCACGGATGTTGACGCTCGCCCCCGGTATCTCCTCCCGCACCAGGAACGACGTGATCGGTAGGCGCAGTAGGCGAGTAGGCCAGAGGGGGATCGCGTTGCGAGCGGTCGGCCCCGTTCACCTAACCCCTCTCGTACTTCGTCCTTCTCTCATCCACTCGCCTACTCGCCTACTCCGCGCTACTCGCGCTACTCGCCATTACTCCGGCACGAAACTCGTCTCCGGGCCGATCGCGCGGATGGTGGCGGCGAGGAGTTTGGCGCAGGTCTCGACATCGGCCAGGCTGACGACCTCGACCGGGGAGTGCATGTAGCGGCAGGGGACCGAGATGACCGCCCCGGCGGTGCCGCGCCCGTTGAGCACCAGCGCATCGGCGTCGGTGCCGCTGCGCCCGCCGGACGGTTCGAGGGTATGGGACAACCCCTCGCGCTCTGCGGTGGCGATCAGCAGGTCGACCAGTAGCTCGTTCGCGACGCCGCCGCGCAGGATCGCCGCGCCGCTGCCGCAGCCGTGCTCGCCGACCTCCTGCGGCGCGACGCCGGGGCGGTCGCTGGCGTGGGTCACGTCGAGGGCGATCGCCACGTCCGGCGCGAGGGTCGCGGCGACGGTGTGCGCGCGCCGCGCAGGGTGATCTCTTCTTGCACCGTGGCGGCGGCGTAGACATCGCACCACGGCGCCTCGTCCTCGCTGAGGAGGCGCAGCGTTTCGAGCGCGATGAAGGCGCAGCAGCGGTCGTCGAGCGCGCGGGAGGCGATCAGGTCGTCGCTCAGCATGACCGGCAGCACGTCGATCACCGCCGCGTCGCCGACGCGCACGCGCGCCGCCGCCGCTTCCTTATCCGCCGCCCCGATGTCGATCCAGAGATCGTCGAGCCGCGCCGCGCGGTCGCGATCCTCGTCGCGCATCAGGTGGATCGCCTTGCGCCCGATCACGCCGGTCACGTCGCCGCCGCGCGCCAGGATGCGGATCCGCTGTCCGATCAGCACCGGCACGTCCCAGCCGCCGATGCCCCGGAACGCCAGGGTGCCGTCGCCGTTGACGTGGGTGACGATCAGCCCGATCTCGTCGATGTGGCCGCAGAGGACGACCTTCTTCGCTCCCGGTGCCACGGCGCCCCGCAGCCGCGCGATCGTGTTGCCGTTCACATCGGGCGTCACCTCGGCGCAAAACTTCGCCGCTTCTGCGCGCCAGACGCGCGCCGCCGCGATCTCGTAGTTCGACGGCCCCGCCGCCTCCAGCAGCCCGTGCAGGAACGCCCGCGATTCGTCGCGCATCGTCGTCCTCCTCCTCATGCTCATCAGTCGTCTGTCATTCATCGTTCGCGCGTTTGTAACGACCGGCACGGTAGTATCGCGCATCGGACCCGTATCGGCGCGGAACCCCCAGACCGCCCCCTCGATCGGGCGCAACGCCGCCGCCTCGGCGGGCAAGACCTCGGCGGTCTGCCCCTCACGATGGAGGATCGCGGTCAGCAGGGCAATTAACGCATCGGAGGCGTCCGGGTCACGCCCGGGGGGCGGGGCGGTGGTGTACACCTCACAGAAGCGGCGGAGCGCGGGGTCGAGCGTCACCGCGATCCCGCGCGCGGCGCAACCCGCGAGGGCCGTGGCGATCGCGCCGACCGGATCGCGCTTGTAGCCCCGGAAACCGAGACCGCGCATGGTGAGGGCGGGATAGATCTCGACCACCTCGTTCGCCGGGCCGGTTTCCCCGGTAGCCCCGCCGATGAGAGCGGCCTGCTCGTCGAAGGGCCGGATCCGATAGCGCCCCGACGCGGCCAGCGCCGCCAGCAGCGCATTGCCGAGGAGGGTCATGTTGAAGAGGACCGGCATCACGCTCTTCAAGGGTGGCTGCGCGCTGGCGGCGCGGTCGGTCGCGCGCTTCTGCCAGAGCGTCTTGTCGCGCCAGGGGGCGAGCGGGGTGAAGTCGAGCGGCGGCGGGAGTGGCAACCGCGCCGCGACGAAGCGATTGAACGCCGCCCAGGAGCCGAACGCCCCGTCGTGGCCGACCCGCGCGGCGAAGGCCGGATCGTCGAGCAGCGGCGCGGGGATGGAGAAGGGGAAGTCGAAGGCGGCGACGCGCGCCGGTTCGCCGCTGACGAGGGTGTCGGCGAGTTCGGCGGCGGTCCAGCCCGGCTGCCGGGGGGTGGCGAGGACACGCGCGTTGAAGCCATCGGGCGCGATGGTGTAGCGCCCGTCCGCGTCGCGAATGGCGGCGAGCGCGATGATTTTCCTGCGCTGATCGCGTGCCCATCGCGCGCCGGAGAAATCGGAGCCGACGATCAGTTCCCGCGCGGGCACCAGTCCCCCTATCCGGTCGTCACCCGTTGCTCTGCCGTACCCGCCGCCTGCCGTCAACTATCGCCCCATTGTACCCGCCGCGCGGCGTCCGCGATTGCCAGCGCGCGCCCGCTCGGTCACAATGGGGACGTTGTGCGCGCAGGGCGGCGATCGTCGCCGCTGGCGTCGATGCGGAAGGTAGGGAGGATACGACGATGCAATACAAGCGACTCGGGCAGTCGGGGCTGAAGGTTTCGGCGGTCGGGCTCGGGGGCAACACCTTCGGGCGCTACGTGGACGTGCCGGGGACGGCGCGGATCGTCCACCACGCGCTCGATCTCGGGATCAACTTCTTCGATACCGCCGATGTCTACTCGAACGGCGTCTCGGAGGACCATCTCGGCAAGGCGCTGGCCGACCGGCGCGAGCGCGCGCTGATCGGCAGCAAGGTCGCGATGAAGATGGGCGATGGCCCGAACGATCGTGGCCTGTCGCGCGGGCACATCATCGCGGGGGTGGAGGCGAGCCTGCGCCGCCTCGGCACCGATTACCTCGACCTCCTCCAGGTCCATAGCTGGGACGACGAGGCACCGATCGAGGAGACGATGCGTGCCCTCGACGATCTGGTGCGAGCCGGGAAGGTGCGCTATCTCGGCTGCTCCAACTTCGCGGCGTGGCAGCTGACCCGGGCGTTGTGGGTCTGCGACCGGCGTGGCTACACCCCGTTCGTCTCGGTGCAGCCGCGCTACAACCTGCTCGACCGCGCGATCGAGGCCGAGTTGGTCCCGGCCTGCCGCACCTTCGGCGTCGGTGTGATCCCGTATAGCCCGCTGGCGGGCGGCATCCTCACCGGGAAGTATCGCGGCGGCGCGCGCCCGGAGGGGTCGCGCGGGGCCGACCAGGAAGGGGCGGGCTTCTTCCAGCGGCAACTGGCCGGGAAGGACGAGGCATCGGTCGACCGCCTGGCCGAGTGGGCCGAGGCGCGCGGCAAGACGATCGGCGAACTGGCGATCGCCTGGCTGACCTCGCAGCCGGAGGTGTCGACGGTGATCGCCGGGGTCACCGCGCCCGAGCAGGTGGAGGCGAACGAGCGCGCCGCCGCCTGGACCCTCACCGCCGACGAGGTCAAGGAAGTCGGCGCGCTCGTCGGGTAGGGGTGCTGGTGGCGCGAGGGGCGGGTACGATGGCGACGCGGTTTTGCGGTGACAATCCGGGTGGGCGCGGGGCGACATGCGCCGCGCCACCCGGCGTTGCCTCCATTCGCGCCAGCACTGTGCCTTTTGGTGTTCTGCTCCCGCGCGCCTCCGCCGCGCCCGACGTGGTGCGCGAGCGCGATCTGCAAGGGCTGCGCGAGCGCTTCCCGCCCTATCGCGTGATCCTCCACAACGACGATCACCACAGCATGGATGAGGTCGTTGTGGCGCTCTGCAAGTCTGTGCCCGGCCTCAACGAACGCAAGGCGATCCTGATCATGTTGCAGGCGCATCTGCATGGCCGCGCGACGGTGATCGTCTGCCCGCGCGAACAGGCCGAATACTACGCCGAGCGCATCGGCACCTACGGCATCACGGCGACGATCGAGCGGGCGGAGTGAGGGTGAGTGGGTGGAGTGGGGACGGCCCTCACCCCGGCGAGCATTCGCTCGCCACCCCTCTCCCAATTTGGGAGAGGGGCACGCTGGGTGACGCTGCGGCGTATGGAATCTGCCCAGTCCCCGGAGGGGGACTTCGTGGCGGCGTAAGCCGCCTTCAGCCGAGGGTTTTAACCCCTCGGTTGACCCACGTCCTGGCAGTCGCCCCCCCGATCCCAATATCCCTGCCTTGCCCGACCACGGCCCACTCGATAAAGATCGGATGACACGATGCGCGAGTCCCTCAGCCTCGATACCCTCGCCGATGATCCGCTGGCGCGGTGGCGCTTTCTCGCCGCGCGGCGAGAGGCGGTCATCGGCGCGCTCCGGGCGCGGCAGGGCGATCCGGGCGACTACTGGACCGCGCGCGCCGCGACGATGGGGCCGACGATGCACGTCGATCCCGACGCCGTGCCCCCACCGCTCGATCGGCTGCTGCCCCGCGTCGATGGCGCAACCAGTGTCCTCGATGTGGGCGCGGGTTGGGGGCGCTTCGCGATCCCGCTGGCGCGCGTCGCCCGGATCGTCACGGCGGTCGAGCCGTCGGCGGCGTTGCGGGCACATCTGCGCGCGAACGCCGAGGCGGCGGGGCTCGCGAAGGAGCGGCTGCGGATCGTGGCGGCGGGCTGGGAGGAGGCGACGGTGAAGCCCGCCGATCTGGTCCTCTGCGCCAACGTCCTGATGCCGCTCGCCGATGTCGAACCGTTCCTCCGCAAGCTCGACGCGCACACCTTGCGGCGGGGCGTGATCGTCCTGCGCGCCGTGGCGATGGACGGGCCGCTCGTCGCCCTCTGGCAAGCGATTCATGGCGTGCCCTACCCGCGCGAGACCGATCACACCGACGCGCTGGCGGCGCTCCACGCGCTCGGTATCCCCGCCCGCCTCGACCTCGTCCCGTCGTCCGGCCCGATCTGGGCGTTCGCGTCGCCGGACGCCGCGCGTGCCCTCGCCCGTCAGCGCCTCTGGCTCGGCACGCCCGGCCACGATCCGCGCGCCGATGGCCTCCTCGATGAGTGGCTCGCCACGACCCTGATCCGCGACGGCGACCGCTGGCGCGTCGCCGCGCCGGAACCGCAGCAGGCGCTCCTCTGGTGGGAACGCTGAGCGGGGTCGCGCTATACTCGACCTATCACGTTGACGGGCGCGAGGGAGGCGGAGCATGCGACAGGTGACGCGGGACGAGGCGCAGGCGCATTTGGCGGAATTTGCTCGATGCCGCGCTGGACGGCGAAGAGATCTACATCGAAGGTGCGGGCACGGTACGGGTACGCCTGGTGCCGGTGAAGGCCGACGCCGAGCCCGAGCGTGATTATGGGCGTCCTCGCTTCGGTAGCGCGCGTGACATGATCCACATGTCCGATGATTTCGACGATCCGCTCCCCGAGTTCGAAGAATACATGCGATGAAGCTGCTGCTCGATACGCATCCATAGAGAACCTCCGCATGCCCCGCGCCGACAGACAATACAAAAACTCGCCGCATATGGTGTGTCAGGGTGCGCCGACCGCCTCGACGTGCGGGACGTGGTGGACCCGCACCTCGAGCGCGAAGTCGGCCCCGAGCGCCTGCACGTAGCGGTGCAGGGTCGTCAGCGTGTAGGCCTCGTAGCCCCGGCGCTCGATCTTGGCGACCTGCGACTGGGAGACGCCGAGGCGTTGGGCCATCTGCTCCTGGGTCAGGCCCGCCGCCTGGCGCGCCTCGACGAGCTGGAGCCAGAGCCCCTTCTTGGCGGCCTCCTCCTCGTAGACGGCCCGGAACTCCGGGTCGGCCATTTGCCGCGCCCAGTAGGCGTCGTAGCGGGCCTGGCCAGCCTCGCGGCTGTTGTGTGTGTCGGTCATGGTGTTGCCCTCCCTTCCTGATGGGCGAGGAAGTCCTCATGATAGTGGCGCGCCTGCTCCAGCTCGCGCCGTGGCGTCTTCTGGCTCTTCTTCTGGAAGCCGTGCAGGAAGACGATGCGCCGCCCGGTGTAGAAGAAATAGATGATGCGGTAGATGTTGGTGCCGCTCTCCTCGCGCAACTCCCAGAGGTCGTCGTCGAGCTTCTTGACCAGCGGCTCGCGGGCCGCCACGTTGCGGACGCGCAGCTGCTCCATCGACCAGCGGAAGCGGGCGCGGGTCTTCGCGTCGAGGCCGTCCAAAAACTCGGCCACCGGGACCCGCCCGTTGGTGGCCGCATACAATTCGGTTGACCACGCGTTCCCGGTACTCATTATGAATATTTTATCATGTTGACATTATTATTGTCAATTATATGGCCAACCCTAAGCTTTAGAGGCCGAGGGTTTATTGTCCATCCGAGCATCAATCAGGATGATACCCGGGTTGTCCTCCTGCCCCAATTCACGGAGGATGTTCTGCACCTTCGCGAGCTCGGTATCCGAGAAATAGCAAATAACCTTCAACGACTTGTTGGTATCATTCGCGGCTTCATAAATCGGAACTTGATTTGCCAGGTTCCTCTTGAGCTGAGAGTTACTGGCAAGCTTGAATTCGACCAGTGACGTGTCTCGGCTGCCGCGAGATAGCTTGAAATCTACCGGCCCTCGCCCGTTATTAACCTCGCGATTCACGTCGGACGGGGTAGCGAACCAGGTGAGCCGATAGAGGAGCTGGAGGTCCGACTCGCGCTGGATTTGTTTTCCATCAACATAGAAGATGCGATAACCGTCCTGGTCCTCGATGACATGCTTGAGGAAAAGCACTCGTTCACGCGCCTCCGCATAGGTGTCGCCGGCATACTGGTAGAACGCTGTGCCAGAGAGCCTCTGGGTGACGAGATGCCGCAGTTGTTCGACGAACTGCATCTCCGTTTCCCGGACCTTCTCGTTGCTGATTGCTTGCGCCCGCTCGCCGCTATCCTCCTTCCCACGAATGTAGTACTCGATAATCTGTGGGTAAGCGAGCAAGGCCCTGGCGATCGCCCGCTGCTTCTCCCGCTCCCGCTCCTTGGCCGACCCTTCGGGGTCGAGAGGGAGTTGTGACGCTAAGTAGTTGTTGAGCTGTGCCCGCAGCTGCTCGTCGGGCACGGCCGCCGCCACCTGCTCGAAGTTGTTGAGCAGGTCCCGGCGACTGATCCAAATCTCGTCGCGAGTGAGCATATCTTTCGGTGTCAGCAGCACATAGTCACCGCCGTGGTGTGGCAGCTCATAGCGCCCGCGCTCCCACGTCTCGGTGGTGTAGTTGAAGCGGACCTTATCTATATTGAAGATTCGCCGTTGGTCAGCGGGCAAGTGACTCTGTGCGAATACCTGCGTGTATTGCAGGAGATAGCCCTTGATGAGGTTGGTAGTGAAATCGCTGATGTTATCGCGCCCGACGCCTCCCGAGATGAGGCAGACCTTCTCCAGGTGGCTGCCGCGCGTCACCTGCTCCTGGCCGAAGTTGCTGAACATGGTGGCGAGGTTCTGATGTAATGAGCTTGCAAAATCAGAACCAAGTCCGCTCCCGCCGTTGCCGAAGCGCGAGAAACCTAACCAGTTCTGCTTAACCTCACTGAACTGATACCACGCGCGCAGCAGGCCAGGAGCGATACCACTGCTGGCAGACTTGTCCCGCAGGAAACGCAGATAACCGATCATGTCGTCGTGCAGTCGCCGATATTCCGGTTTCCGGCTATTGAAGAGTAGGAACGGATCGATAAAAAGCGGCAGATCGTTGATCAACGAAATGTCGAAAGCGCCATACTCTTCGAGTAGGGTAGGGGTGACCTCGAAGAAGTCGGAGAAATAAATTTGTACCCCTGTCTGCTCTGCAAGTTGGGCCATGCAGCACTCGCTTTCCAGTAGCAGTAACCCTGAAAATAGACGATAAAATCCTATAGTACGTACTAATAGTAGCACGGATGTTCAAGGGTTTGGCACGAGGTCAACCCTTACGCTGTTGCCATGTAGAGACCAAGAATGAAGCGATGGTTCCGGCGAAGCCTACAGCCAGCTCGGCATGGCGCGCCGCCGGACGATAGGCCTTTCGTCCTTTCCCGTGCGCGTCGCCCTGGTCGTTGCGGAGCGCGGCCAGCTCGTTGACCACGGCTTGCGCGTTCCCGAGGATTTTCTTGAACCCCTCTTCCTGGTGCTGGCCGGGTGCGAGATTGAGCTCCTGAACCGTCAAGTAATACAGGTTGGGTAGGGAATCATCAGCCTTGTAGCCGATACCGGCATCGTCGAGGATGTGCTTAGGGGCGTGAAGGGAAATAATCCCCCCAGACGTTATACTCGTGTGGTGGCACCGACGGCACTCGCGGGGGGAACATGGAGTTGACCGAGTCGCTCAAGGCGCTGTTCAGCGCGACGGCCGGCACGCT
>JAABUU010002769.1_pt1 | contig 24065 bp, 28 predicted proteins | sample 5559301 | NCBI WGS metagenome assembly JAABUU01 (sample SAMN10711884, study PRJNA513360) | rock metagenome | isolation source: Antarctica rocks | place: Antarctica: Victoria Land, Richard Nunatak white | reverse complement strand
TCACTTGCAGCTGTCATGTTGATGATACCGGCAATGAATGCACAGCTAGATATTTATGGCACACGACGTTGCATTTGGGGTAGTGGCCCATTGCAGTGTGTGTGGGTGTGTGTCTGTATGTGTGTGTCTGCGTCTGTCTGAGAGGGTGTATGTGTATATGTGTGTGTGCGTATGTCTGTCTGTCTGTCTGTATCTATCTGTTTGTGTGTGTCTTTGTCTCTGTGGCTGTGTGTCTGTGTGTGTGTGTCTCTGTGTATATATTTGTGTATGTGTGTGAGTGAATTCACACACAGAAAGCTACAGGCCTGAAAGACGCATATTCAACTTTGTACACAAACTCCAAGCAATTGACATAAGTTTTGACAAGCCTTGTTGCTCCTGCAGCTACTGGCAAAAATGCGACAAGCCGTACCAAAAGCCGGCTGAAGCCGCATGAGCTATCCCTGCCAAATGCACCTGCCAAGCAGCAGCGTAAAGGCACACCAGGCAAGAAGCAGCCAGCAGCAGTCGGGAGCAAGCAGAAGCCAGCAGGCAAAGCAACTTCAAAGAGGTAGTCCCAAAGACTGAGGGGGAAGCGCAAGCCGCCCAAAAGGCAAAAGCAGAACAACACGCGCACCAGAATGCCTGCTGAAGACCAGAGAGATGGGTTGGGTGTGCTGGCTGCTGCAGCAGAATTTGACGAGGTGGATGCATCAAGCTTTGAAGTGAGTTGAATATAATGACAGTTGTTATGGGTCTGCTTGTACCTTAGTGGTCCTGTGTGTACCTTGTGAGAGCATGTTCCAGAGAGCACATCTCCATGCAGTCTATCACGTTGCATCTGCTTCAAACTTCACCTGTCATAGCTGACCATGCGGCAAAGGTCTGAACAATAAACAAGTACTGAGTTGGCTAATTGTTGTAACAAACACCCAGGCCTGTCACCATATGTACAAGTGCCTGATTTATACTGGCTTCTTGTGCAGGCTGAGATCAGCAGTAGTGAAACTGATGAGGATGAAGATTCACCAGAGTTGTACGACAGTGATCTTGGCGGAGATTGAAGGTGCGACTGGCGCAGCAGTGGCTTCTGTTGTATTCTGCCAGTAATGTGCCGATAATCAAAGCAGAAAGGGGTGGAGTTCAGCTGTATGTATGCGGTACTGCATCAGTGCTAGTGTCACATTTGCTTATGCATGTGTGATAAGGCCTGTACTCTACATGCATATGTTATAGTATGCCTGCAAGTTCTTCCTGCATACTTTGCTGCTAAGCCTGGAGGCTCAAGCATTGCGCATGACTGATTGCTGGGATGTTATGTCAGTGAGGTAGGTGTCAGGAAATGCTGAAAGGTTCATCTGCAGTGTGTATGCTATTGTCTGCTTGGATTTGGTAGTTAGGACGGTTTTCAGGTACTTGGGACGGTTTTCAGGTACTTAGGACGGTTTTAATAATAATAATAATAATTAAAACGCTTTCCAGCTCATGATGAGCTAGGTACGTGCAGGACAAGTCTTGTCTCTCCAGAGCAGCCTGTCTTGCGCATGCCTATAAGGCCTACTAATACGACAGTTTTGACAATCACGTAATGCAACATCATTGAAACTAGACCTAGGGCGGCCAGGTGGGCGAAGCCCCTTGACTTCATACTGATACTATGTTGTTGAATCGAACCCGTTCTTTTCGGGCAATTCATCCAAGCAACATTTTTCGCACAACAATCTTGTTTCACTTCACAACGTTAACAGCGTTGGGGTTGCATTCGTGCCTGGTGAAACCCCCGGAATTTGTAACTTACGGACACACACACACCTAGAGAAGAGAGAAGATAGATAGATAGATAAACTGTAGCAATGCTAAGCAACACTGCATCATCATGATGTAGACCTTGCACAGCATGGTTGCCGATGCACTTAATACTGTGTCAAGAGTTTATGACTATTGCAGTGTTTCCTCATGCTCCACACACGGACAAGCCCCATCAATATTGCAATATAGGAAATAATGATTGCTGGCCCAACACACCTGGCACAATATATAGCTGACAGTTACTGAAAAGCAAAGTTGCAAAGAGATAGCAAACGCCATTCTGTCATCGCATAGAGTGAGAACAGCAGCGCCGTCCATCACGACCGTTCTAATGCTAGACATCAGCACACAACTTATTTGCTGACATACGCTGAGGTGATGCTGGGTAGAAATTATATGCTGAAATACGACAAGGCTATATATCTGTTCCCATTCATGCACCTTATTTACACCGTGTTCGTAGAGCACCATTCCACGCTGATAGCTAGCTGAAGAAAGCAATCTGACAGTAACAGATGCATTGTAATAGTATCAAGTGTGCGGCATGGTGTGTACACATTACCCAAATGTCAGAACGCATTTCAGAGCTTGGTGCTCTGCACCACTGCGCCTTCCAGACAATACAGTAAGTCTGTCACAAGCTAACAGTGTTTACACTGACCAGCAGTCTCATTGCAAGCCCCTGCATATAAACTGAAAGTACAACATGCAATGAAAGGCAGCCTAAAACGCCAGCGCGGAACGTTGGCCCTGCAAGCTTTGCCAAGGGGTGTCCAAGCGCAATCCAGCATCACATTTACATGCCTGCCCAGCATGACGCTGGAACATCTCCTTTCTTGAATTTTCAAACTGCCATGTCCTGTTTGGCTGCCGCACCAGTCTGCAGCTGGTCATCCTCTTTTGCAATAGAGCACACAACATTGTCACTTCCAACTACTGCATGTGCTTCATGCGCTGACGCAGCACCCTTCTCAAACTTGCCGCCTAACATGCGGTCAAGCGGCTGCAGCCCTTTTTGAATGACCTTCACAATGTTGTTGCCATGGGCTGCTGCAATGACCAAATTAGAACCCTCTGCGTTCTCCAATAGGGTCAGGCCTGCCAATCCCCATGCCACAGCGGTCCCAATGACATTGAAACCTAGCAGGGTGTTGCTACCTCCAGCACCCCATGCAAAGCCCCGTACATTGATGTAGTCTTTGCAGCAAGCAGCTGTCGACAGCTGAAACACAACACCCATTGCGATGCCCCTGCACACGGCCAGACTTTACTGTCATGGTGAAACAATGGTGTCACACGTGGTACCAAGGCATGACTGTCAGATCCTCATGAGAGACCACATGGACAGCTGAAGGGCAGCAAAGATGCAAATTTTCAGCAGCAGGGGTACGCACCAAATGGCAGCCTGCAGGTACTATGTGGCACGGCAGTAACCAGGAGGGCAGGAAAACAGCAACAAGTTACAAGCTGTGACACACATGATGCTTCAGCGCACGTGGAGTGTCGCACGTGCAACACACAGAAAGCACCAGCCGGTAGAAAGCCATGGGAAACCAGAGAGCATACAGCAAAGGCTGTTGTCAGCCACTGGAAAGCAGAGAGGGCAGACACTGTCTCATGAGGCGACACATGAACAAGAGTCACTCACCACCAGAAAGGCAGATGGAAGGTGAGAGGACGGTAGCCCTTCACAAAGATGAGGAACCAGACAGGGGGGCCCAGTCCCATGATCAGGGTCCCACTCACTGTCGTTGCATTCAGTGCAGTGGGACTTGCCATGAGAGGAAGTATGCCGATGACTGCCAGAATGACAATGATGATGCGCCCGGCTCTCAGGTGCCTGCATGCGCATGCAAGGCTTGGGCAGCTCACACCAAAAAAACCACTCAGGCTTTTTCTGGGAGAGCCAACAGCAGCAAATGCTTGCATGGCTGCATCAGCTAAAAGGCTCTGATGGCTGCGGCGTGAAGGCTCAAGATGCTCCACCAGTCACATCCCAACTTGCTGTTACATACGCATCTGGTTTTGTGCCCCGCGATATACAGCATGATTCAGGTGTATACATATATCATGAAAACAACCAAACACACCCAAACCTGCTGTACACATGCCTGCCCAGTAAGAAGATAATACCCACCTGCTGCCACCATCTGTTCACAATGAACGGCAGGACAATGCATGGCTACTGGTGGTACACAGGACGCAGCGCTATGCAACAGGGACGCAGTCGAAGCCAAACGTTATCAGCTGACCTTTTGGTTGCAGCTTGAGGAGGTTGAGGCTGCCCGGTCTCCAGAATCCCCAGGAATTCTGGCCCAAGCAGCTTAGCAGCAGATGTGAAGGTGGAGTCTAATGTGGACAGGGATTCTGTGATGAAGATGATGTTAGTCACTGAGTACATGGCGGTGCCAAAGTACTTGGAGACCGCCGTCGGGTTGCCCAGGAGCATGTTGCCATAAATTCCTGCAGGCACACTGTTACACCCAACAATTAGTTGCATGACAAGTGGCATGCAGGCCAGGCTCCTGCAGTCTACACCAGACAGCTTGACAAGCTTGCTTGATCTTTGCATAGACACGGGCACATTCTAAGAGGTGTGTTGTGTGATGCATGCAGCAAGTTAAACGGAAGCAGCAGTGACTACTGCTGCCACAAGGGGTAGATGCAACATGGTGCTGACAGATGATACCTGTGCCGTCCACGCAACAACAGGAGCATGGTCAAGATGATAGCATTAGCTGATGCCAATGCAGGCATCAGCAACAACCGTCGCATCAGGCTCACTTGTGACCTTGTACATGCTGTGGTCAAGGCAAAACATACACAATGTGCATGTTTGCAGCAGAAGCAGCTCAGTGTTATCTTGCACGCGCCAGATGCTAGCAGCTGCATGGGTCACTCATCAAACCTTATGACTCACGTGGTAGGTTTCAAGATGGCAACCATGTTGCCAAAGATGCCAGTGAAGGCAAAGAGGAAGATGAAGGACCCAGAGATGAGGCCTGCCAGCAGGAAACTGATGAGCATAGCTTTGGGAGATGCCAGAAAGGCTCGATCTGTCAGGACGGGGTCAAAGAATGGGTAGCTCAGAATGCCCTGCAAAGGTTGCTGCGCAGTTCATGCCTCCGCCAAAAAAACAGTCTGTCAAGAGGCACGCGTATGGCCAAAAAATGCAGTAGCGTCTTGTCAGCAGAGCAAAACAAACAAAGTGTAACAGCAGCTCCAGATAGAGTTCAACACGTGAATGATGATGCTGCTGCTGACAGATCACATATTGCCCCTCTTGTCTGAAATCAGCACAATATAAGGTTGCAGGGCCCCTGGCACACATGCAAGCCAGCCGACATGGACAAATGCATGTCTTCAAGCACAGTGGCTTCTGCATCCTGTCGGCAAGTATGGCGCTCACCTGCAAGAGTCCCACACTCAGCAAGTCCATGCCGCCCTCCAGCGATGCTCGCTTTTGTGGAAGCCATTCTCCGCCAGCCCGGCTGCACACAGGTTGCTGCAGCAGCTGACAGGTTGATGCGGAGTACACTCCCCCAACAGATGTACACACGCTCTGACTGTTGATCGCTGCATGTCAAAAGAGACGTCAAAGGCTGATGAGATGTGTCTGGCATACAAAAGGTTTGCATGCAGTCTGACTGCAAGGAGAACCACACAACATATGCACCTGCAATGTGCGATCAACTTACTGAGGCGCAAATGTGCTTGCAGCAACGCCTGTCATGCCAGTTAAAATTTCAGAAAGTACACTGCCGCAATGTTTGCACATGGGATGACAGGGAACCCTTAAAGCATGCCATATCTTTGGATCCATTTCAGGATTTTGGGCCGTGTATGCTGCTTGATTATTGCTCACAAGTCATGCTATCAGAAACATACAGGCAAGTCATCCTTACTTGCATAATTACAGGAGGGTGCTGTGTAGTTGTAAGCTAGAGCGGCTTTGCTTGAGTCACCCAGCCAGTTGAAGGCAGCAGCTGAACATTGATTGGCGGTCATTGGTGGGATTGGGTCTGCAGCTAAATTGCATGTACCTGCATGGTGGAGAATTGTCAGCGCTGAGAAGCCACAGCAAAAAAACATACAGCTGAAGCAATGTTCATTGTCAAGATGCGTTGCTGTCATAAAAGCAAATGGAGTAAAGCAGGTGATATAAGCTTATAAACTTTTGGAGTGTCATGATACATCACAGGTCCTGGCTTACACACAAAGCGGCCTTGCCAGATATGAAGACAGTTTGTATGATCATAGCACATGCCAATTACCTGTCAGGGCTGCATACCTGCAGACAGATACCCACTGCATAGCTTGCATGCAGCTCTGCCAGATAAGACACTACAAGCAGCTGTTACAGATGAGACACTACCAGAATGCACTGCAGATTGGCATGTCAACATGTCAGCAAGAGTACATCATGATTGTCTACCATTCACTGTCAGGCACAGGCACATGTCATGACCATGTTTTAACAAGCCAGCACATTCATGTTGAAAGGGACACATGTAAGTTCACATATATCTAGATACAGACATAAATATGTGTTCATGTGTATGTATGTTTCTGTGCATCAGCTGTACCTGCACCATTCCAGGATCCAAATCCTGCTGGAGCATTCACTCCCAAAACAATGAGCAGCGCAATCAGGAAGCCCACACATGTGACAGACTGAGCCACATCTGTGACTAAAGATGCTCGCATGCCGCCTGTGACCGAGTAGACGACTGGAATGGCAGTTGACAGACAGGCTCCTAGCCACCACTCCTTTGTGTGCTGCACTCAAGTTACAGAGCCAATCAAGGTGCAATTCGGTCTGACAGAAACTACCTTGCTGTCTTGCATTGACTGTGATCACACGGTGCTGTACAGGCAAATGGACAAAGTGTAAGGTTGGACCTTGAAGGCGTCACATTGCACTTACTGCCTGGCTGACTCGAACTCAAATGCGTCTAGATGCAGTAGTTGGGGTCAGTGCAATCAACATGCTGTCATGGTAATTTGAACATGCCAATTGCTACAAAGCATGGGCTGAGGCATGTTAGTGTGACCTAAGGCTGTTACGCTGATAGGAATGCATGCTCCGTATCATGATGTTAACACATACCTCAGCTCCATAAAAGCCAGCCACAACCAGGGCATTGGACCAGACTTCTTGGTATAGGCGGAACAGCACAGCCAGGCCAAAGGCCAAGGTAGCCATACTGCCGTACCTCTCATTGATGGCCTCTGGAAGGCTCCTGTACCCTTGCCTAGTACGTATAAGATAGATGACAATCCCAACAGATGCAAAGGAGGTATAGTAGGCAGCTGCAGCAGAAGCAACAAGTTTTCAGTCGAAGCAGGCAGGAATATTCACACTAGCTGCCCCAGGCCAACTCTGCAGGGACGCGAAGTTACCGTATGCGCAAGCTCCGACAATGCCGTACTCTCCACCCAACAGAGAAGCGTTCAGAATAGACTTAGCAAAAACCCATGAGATGGAGGCGGACGCAGCAAGCAGCACGATGTGTCGTGCACCCTTCTTCTCAGCTGTTAGCCCTCCTCTGCAACAACAAGCGATATTGCCACACTGCATGTGGGGCAGTCTGGCGGCTGTATGCTCGTAAGTAAGTGAGTGCAACGTAAAGTGTGCAGTGATCAAGCAACTTGCAGGTCCCGTCAGCACTAGACCGTCAGCAATATGGCAGGCTTCGAGACCAGCCAAAATGCCTATGCGACTGCAAAGTCAGCTTGGAACACTTGTAGGCATAAAAAGTCAGGTGACGGTGTCGGTCTCGATAGTGTGCGCTGGAATGCTGCTAAAGCAGTGAAGGGCGACTGACCTGTAGAAAAATTCAGGCTTCGTAACGTAGGGCGCAAATGGTAAGATGAGTGCAGCGTATAGCAGCAGCCAAAACCACTGCAAATTGACGCGGCATGCCATCATCACGACAAAGAAAATTATCAGGATGATCAGTGTTCCCCAGAAGTGCAGACGATGCTGCTTGAAGGCGTATTGTGGGAATGACGACAGCCATGATGTGAACCTGCTGCCGCCAGCCATGACTTATGAACCCACTTGATTTTGCGTTGGTATGGTTGCAAACCTGTACAGGCTTGTGCACAGCCACGAGCTCGTGGTTTCTGATCCGTACGGAGCGCGTGAATGATAAGAGACACTAAATTACGTGATTCAGCGCAGATTTGTGTGGTAAAGCTACAAAATGCATTGTTCCCTTAATAGATAGTATACGATTGTTGTGTGATTGATGACATTGTGTGTTGAGTGTTTGCACCAATCTATATCAATGTTGGGATTCGGGGAGATTCCACTTGATTCTATTCAATGTGTGTGTGGCGCCCACTGTTGTCTCTGTGCAAGTGCATACATATAAGAGAATGAGGTACAACAGGAACGGAGCGTAAGCAGTTACAAGGAGACAGAAGCAGCTTGTAGTTAATTGGTGAGAGCCTGGTGCTTGTCAATATTCAGAAAAAAGTTGCGTCTGAGTTCTTGAAATCCAGTTGTTGGCAGGGGCGAGAACGAGCGCATTCAGTATCTACATTGGACTGACCAGCACACCTATCATCTGCTATTCTCCACTTAGCGTTGTATATCACATCAAGCGACTAACCGCATCAGCATGGCACGCTGGGCCTGGAGCGCTGGCAAAACCCTTACTAAACCCAAATGTATGTACAAGCATATTACACGACGCATTATATAAATCATCATCAGTACCCTGTTCGTGAATGGCTTGACTGAACAATGCCAAGTGCTCACACTTTTCAACAGCGACAAAAGTCGCCTTATATAGGACTAGGACTTCTATCAATCAATCATTCACTCAACTCCAAGGAACTCAGGGTCATTTATACCACGAGAAACAACCCTGTCAGACTGCATGAACCGCCGTTGTCTGAAATCACATGCATCAGGTGTTCAGCGTTTATTCAGACTAGGCTTCACCCTTGACTAAGAAGCATGGGCTATACGGCATCATGCATGGTGCTATGCATGATGACTATATTGTCGTACCAACTGCTGCAGCAGACATGTTTGACTGGATACCTGATGCTTCGTTGCAGCTGCGACCACTCCCTCCCCAACACAGAGGAAAAAGAATGTAACTCAACAAAACTTGCCAGCTATGTATTGTACCAGTGTTGTTCTCGAGTAGCACACACCTTAGTCCAGCTATGTATCCCTTTCTAAAGGTCTTCAGTCATCATTTCTTGCACTTCTCATACATCTTGTCTTGCGCCCCTATGCTTGATAACCCATTCTCCAACCCGTCAATTGTGCGAGTAGCTGCAAATGCTGCTAATAGAGAAATGTAATTCCTGCCATACAATTTGTTCGTGATGCTGTCTTGCCCTTTCTGTTGACCTGTTGCCCCTGTTGTGAATATCCTGGAAAGCTTCCTAAACATCTTGCTACACTGTCTCATTGACAGGGCAGTCAGTAGTGTAGAGGTACTGTATGTTCAGACATACGGTTCCAAACGGCTGCTGAGTGCTGCAGTTATGACATGCTAGGTGTTTTGAATGCCCTCATTTCAATATTCAAAATGAGTTACCTGCCAATAACTGTTACTGATTTCAGGCAGTTTTGTTTCCAAACTGCCTTGGCATTAAACACTGCATCTACAAATTCTTTTCCTATGCCACAGGGTCGCTCAATGTCATGACCATTTGCATGGTGCTGCTTCTGCTTGTCACTATGGTGACATCACTCCCCCCCACCCAACAAGGCACTTCAACAAAACTTGTCATGAACTCAAGGCACATAGTGAAGCAGCTTACCATGCACTGTCTTGTTGACCTCCGCTGTAGCTTCAGTGCACGTCTGATTTTGTGCAGCCCTGCCACCTGAGGCATCTTTCAATCTCTATGCTGCTGCTGGTCCAGGATTAGACAGCGTTGTCTATGGCTCTGCGTCGCCTGTGATCTGACAGGAAGCATGGTCAACATATGCTACCAAAGGCAGTGAAATCACTTGCATTCTGTCAGCACTGGTGAGGAAACTCAGCAGCATTATATGCACTTCATTTGAAGTAGAGACATCATCAACCGCCCACACTACTAACGCTCTGTGAAGTATCTGTTGCATTGCCTATGTTGCCTGGATTTGCATGCGTCTACCACTTCTATCAAGCACTGTTACAGCTGTCAAAGCTTGAGAGTGTTTCAGCTCCACAGCGACGGCCATGCTTCGGGACACCTTCCCATTTGTAGGCAGGGCTTATATCAGCTAGTTGAAGTTGCAGCTGGCCAACGCCCTTGCGGCTTCATCCAAGCAATCCTTGTATTTTCACGACCGTCAACGCACTGGCACACAACCTACCAGCTTTCAGCTCAGTGGACACGGCTGTACATATGCACAGGTTGCAGTCAGACCAAGCTGATCGACTACTCGAATGCAGCAGAATTCTATAATAGAAGTTTTCGAAAACCCTGATTACTTGCCTGAAACCTATCGAGCACTCAGCCTGAGGCAGCAACCTATGTAGGACGCTCCTTGCGTCGCTCTCAGTCCCCTGCTCTGTGTGTCTGGAAGGTCGGGAGGTTGACGCAATTGTGTTGCAAGACTGGGTGGGGCGAAGATTGTAAACGCAAGCTCCGCGCGAGCATGGCAGCTGTAGGTCTTATGATCGCAGCTATATCAACGCCAGTATTGCTACCGTACAACGATGCCTGACATGATTCTTTTTGCAGACCGTGCCAGTAAACCCCAAGCCTTTCTTGAACGAATTGACCGGCAAAATCGTTGTTGTCAAGTTGAAGTGGGGCATGGAGTACAAAGGTAGAATACCTAAGGCAGTTGAGTATATTTTCTTTGAGCAATATCATCACAAACTGTGAGCTCGTCATGTGTCTGCAGGGTATCTTGTTTCGGTAGACGCATACATGAACCTGCAACTGGCAAACACAGAAGAGTTCATAGAAGGGCAATTTACAGGCAATTTGGGAGAGGTTTTGATACGGCAAGTTTCATGTTTACCCAAATCTAGCCAATTTCGAGCTGCCAACGACCTGGATGTAGACCCATGCTACCACAATTGCATTCAGATGTTCAATGGACTTGCACTAGTCTGTTCAGGATGTTGTCATGACTGCTTTTTCAAAAACATCTGGCCATGCAGGTGCAATAACGTACTGTACATGCGGGGAGTGCCTGAAGGAGATGAAGATGGTGAAGCAAAGGCAATGGAATCATAGCACCCGCTAACCTTGTCACCTCACTCGCCTGATGAGCAGATAGCAAAGTGCTTGCTGTCTGTAATCTTGATGCAGCCTAGCATAATGCAGTGTTGCCACAGATGGGGGCCGCCCTTCAGCAGGATATTACTTGCAGCGGCAAGCCTGGCCTTTTGCGTCGAGCAAAGTGAAACTCTGTCAGACAGCTTCAATCAGTTTAGCTTACATTGCCTATAAGCGTTCAGACTGTATCTCTGACCAGGCATGCAGACGCTCTGCAATGTCAGGTTCCTTTTCACGCTTCAACATGTTGACATGCAGTGCAGCAGTGATGCCATGACTATGTCTCTCATTGTTGACTGTCTGATGAACATTGTATGTGTCACTCTTCAGCTTTTCTGCCAGGTGCATGTACATGCTGCTGCCAATGCGGTGCTGATCAGCAGCATGCTCGATAATTTGCAGTGTCTGCAAGCGACTGCGATCAGACACTCGCATCCTGATGTTCTTGTAAACGCATCTTGAAAACAAAAGAGGTTCCTGCATTTGATGTACAGTCTTCAGATGTTGACAACATGCAAGAAATGACATCACAGCTTCACTTGTAAGCCAACATGACAAGATCTGCAAATAACCCGACAACATTGGCAAATACGGATGCAGTGCTGAACAATCCTGGACTCACCTCGCTAGCATATCTGTATTGTGGCTTGCGCGGGTTCTGCTCAATGTCAAGCAGCTGCTGCACAACATCAGGGTGCTCCAACTTCTGACCGACCATCATCAGAACAGCAGCCATGCAACGCACCTGCAGATCATGATGTCAACATGAAAATTAACAGTGTTGCAGGCTGCAGCAGGGGCTTGTATGCAGCTGCGCAACAAAGCCCTTCTGAGAATCATAGTGAATTGAAGACAGAGATGCAAGACCAACCTGATGCCACAGAAATGCTGTTCCTTTGATGTGAAGAGCATACAAGGCTCTGCCATCTGTGCCAGCAGGCTGCACCTCCTTGATCTGGAAATCTAATATGCGACGTCTGAAGCTCTTGACATGCTCCAGATCCAGCTTGCAAAAGTTCCTGAAATCGTGCTCGCCAAGAAAATAAGTGGCTGACTGCTGCATTGCTGCTATATCCAGCTGTCCGTGCTGAACAATGAAATACGTGTACTCACGATGTGCTGTGCTGAACCTGCATGCATTCCATGTATTACTCGTCATGCAGTGTTTGTGAACTTTAATACATCTGTCTGCCAATGCCAATGGCAGACAGATGTATTAATGCCAATGATAGGCTGCACATTGCAATGTGACAGTAATCAGCTGCGTCACAGATCAGCAGCAACAACAGCGCAGACGTTGTCAGCACATTGGGACAAGCCAGTCTGTGCTATGATTGCAAAGCTGACAGTTCATGCAAACATCTGCATGCAACATCATGCTTGCATCAAGAATGCTGTTGTGACTTAGTTGTTGGCTCTGGGTAAGCATGTGAGACAAATGCGGACCAAGAGCGGGCAGGGCAGAGTGAAGGCATGCCTGGCACTGAAGTCTGTCGGCACGGTGCACCAGGCAAGTACACGGATGTCCGGTGGCAGCTCCTTATTCAGCTTCAGGCTGTAGTCCATCTCATCCTCCTCCAGCAATGCAGGCTCCCCAGTCTTGCTAGCAGACCGCAGCAGCAGAGCAACCACCTACAACAGCAGCAAAGCATGTGCTTCAGCATCACACACATGATGCCATAGCTTCCGATCTGCACAGGTGCTGCTTGCTCCAGACAAAGACACACTGCTTTGTGCTGGTTGCCTCCACATGGTGAGGTGCTGCTTGCAAACTATCAAATGAAATTGTGGGGAAAAGGAATTATGGATGAACAAAGTTTGTTTTCTTGCTGCTGCAGCCTCCTTTTTGCTTTAGCATTTCAATTACTGCATCTATGCTACAGCACAAACAGGAGGATTCAATGCTAATCAAGGGAGCTGGATGGTATGTATGAGGAACAAGGAGAGCGGTATCGAGTTGGTAGGGCCTGGGGTGACTGCAGCTTGCTGAATAGCACAGGCAGCATACCTGACCAGCAGCACTGACACCCTTATCAGTGCGGCCGCAGCGTGAGTAGTTGACCTGCTGCCATGTGGCGCCCTCAGCAATTAGCTTTGCCTTTCGCATTGCATTGAACAGCAGCCCCTGGAGAGGCAGTTGTGACCAGTGTGGGTTTTAATGCAAGCCAATGCGTGATAGCCATTGCACAGCAGATCCATCTGGATAGGCATTTCCTGCAATGCTGCTTTTGGCCAACAAGGTGCATACCAAATTGATGTGCATCAATTAGTGCCATGTCACTGGCAGGGGGAAATTTGTGTTACAACATACACTGTCAAGTCTCCCTAGAGAGGTTGCATAAGGCAAACGCATAAGCAATCATGTATGAGGAGTCGTCTAAGTGCAAGCAGGCATGCATGTACAACCTGATGAGAGTGGCCTCACGTACGCAATTGCACTATAAATCTGGAGCTGGCTACAAGCAATTTCAGGCGGTCAATGCACCTCTACTGTGCCTTCAGTCCCGCATTGTGAAGCGAAGCCATGGTACTGCCAGCCCAGATAGAAGACCTCCAAGGCAACGTATCTCTGCTGATAGGACTCAATGAGAAATGGTTTGGCTGCAGTACAAGATGTTTCTGCGTGTCACAGCTGATAGTGATGTGGATGAGAGCATGCAGGCAGCATTTGACTGGCAATGGGAGTCCTACCTAGCTTTCTTTTGTGTTTTCTTGACACCGGCATGACCGCTGCCTGCTGAACAGCTGCAATAACTGGCACTTCCGGTTCGTCAGCTGATAGCCTTTTGACATGGTCTGGTGCGTCGACATCTTTCTGAGGTGCAACTGTCAAAGCTGCAGGACTGGCTATTCCTTCGCATTTTTGCTGAAGGTGTACAACAACTTGCTGCAGCTTGTCAGCCAAACGTTGAAAGCTTGGGGCTGAGCGCTCTACCCCTGGCAAGAGCAGAGCGTGCAACTGATCTGCAAGTTCTCCAATCGTCATTGAGTCTGAATGGTCTGCCGCGGCTGTCATTGCGCAGCAACAGTTTTACGCACGAGTCGCAAGAGTGCAAAGCCTGCTCGTTCCAGCTTGGCGTTTCGGACTCGAGGGCCCTACAACCTAGTTAAGTGACCAGTGCTCGTGCGGAGCTGCGCAGCAATGATTGTGCCCCAGCAAGCATTCCTCGCTCATTGCTTTCCACACATACCAGAAGTTGCTGCTGCAGCTGCAGACAGTTCGCGTTGACCGGCAGCGTAACCTGTTTGACCTACGGGTACGTTTCTGCTCAAGTCTGGACACTATCCGGTACTGTGCCTCTTCTTGCTGATGACGCATACTCCGTAGCGCTTGCGTCTCTGCTCTGTACCGGTGTACAAGACAGCAGCTCAAATTGCAATGCATGCCATGCAACGTTCAGCATGCACCGTCCGCTCAGCCGCTTCATGTCACAGCTTATTCCCATGCTTGCAAAAGGGTCGAATGCTCTTAGCACAAGCAGCAAGTGCTCAGATGGTGGATGACATGATACAGTTTGTCAGGACTGCTTGTCAGGCAAGGTTGTTTGTCCAAAAGACAGCAAGAATGACAGTGAAAGTCACAGCGTTTCAGCAGCAAAGCCATGCAAAAGAGCACTGTGCGTGATTCTTGCTGTAATGTTGGCTATAGCTAAAATGCTGCATGCATACAGGGGAACACACGACAAGCTTTAGACGTGTTGCAGACCGGCATGGCTCATCAGGAGGGTTCTGGACATGCCCGCCTCCAGCTTGCCATGGCAGAGGTGCATGCAGCTAACAGCAACTGGGTAGGTGCGATGTTTACCTCCAGATTCAAATCTTGCTTGCTGCTTGACATTTGTTGTGCATCAAGGACGAACCCTGTGTGCTGCACAGGCTGCTGTTGTTGACCATGCATGGCCAGTAGTGCAGCAGCAAAGCAGTTTTGGTAGCAGCCCGTTGACGGCACAAGTCCAGCTGCATGCGTCATTGACATGTGTGAGAGCACTTCTGACTCAGGGCAAGGATGAACAGGCTATTCAGCTAGCACAGCAGGTATGCATGGAATCCATTGCTGGACAAGCAGAGTAGGCGTCATCTTTTCAAGTTTCTGTCAAGGCGGTGTCAGCATCACAAGCTGCACACCAACACGAAGTATGCAGCTTTTCACACATCATGCATGCTGTACAAGCCGATGTAAACATAGCATTGCCTAGATGCAATGCATACCTCCTAGCAGCTCTTATGTCTGCATGATATTCAGTGGGTGAAAACAAATCAAGAGGTCAGCGCATGGCTGCATGCTGCACAGGCTGTGAAGCAATCAGACAATCTCCTGTCTAAAGAAGAACTGACTCCAGCCAAGCAGCACGCGCACCTAGAGGCAACAACATGCCTGGCTGGTGTGCTGCATGCGACTGGGGACTCTGAAGGCGCAGCTGCACAATGCCAGACAGCTTTGACTCTGGTGCATGATGATGATGCATTGGGCGGTGTCTTGCCAAAGTCTGCTGTTGCAGCAGCCTTAAAGCAAGCAGCTGCCCTTCATTTAGCACAGGTAAATGCCTTGCAGTCCTTTAGCCTTTCTCTCAATGATGCACCTGCTTAATGTGAGCCTGAACAATCTTTTGCAGCATGTGCATAACTGCAAAAACAGTCTTCAAGCTGCTGTGTTGCATTGTCAAGGCCCTCTGAGACAAGAAGATAATGCCACTGGTGAGCATCATGTCCTGTACAAGGGTGCTCTGCCTCCAACCCAACATGGATCATGTTTCAGGCATCTTGCAACTGTCCTTGGCTTTGCTGCCATGCACATCCCTTCTGTGCATACTGCTGTCACAGCCATACATGTTTGCGGCAACTGTACTTCAAGCTGGACGCTGGTCTGCAATCATTCATTGACGCGCCCTCAATGCACTGGGATGTGGGCGTGTGTACATTCAGGGCCAATTGTCTGAAGCGGCGGGCTTGTTTGGGCAAGCTTGCGCAGCAGCTGACCAATGTCAGGAGTCTGGCAGCAGTACAAGCCTCAGGTCTCCAGTCTGGCAGCAGCAGGTTGCTGCAGATGTGATGCTTGGGGCTGCACAAACTGCTGCAGCTCAGCATTCATGGGACAAGGCAGAGGAGCTGCTGTCCAAGGTGTGACAGAAAAAATGCATGTGCATTGCGTGCCAGGTTCCGCACAGTGTGTCGCAACATGTCATGGCAGTAGACAACCATTGTCCTGTTGTGTGAGGGGAACTACACATATAAAGTTTGCAACCTGGTACATGGTAGCTTCACGTGGGTGCAGGTTTATGTACATGTACTCTGCTCATGGCTCACGGTATTGGATGATGAGCAATGCCTGACATGTTTCACTTGCGTGCTGTGTGCTGCAGGCACTGAACCTTGCTGAGCAGCTCCATGGAGGTGACAGCCAGACTCCACATGTAGGTGTTGTGTTGGGCTTGCTGGGGCATGTGTATGCACGCTCAAAACGCATCACGCTGGCAGAGGGACTGCACAGGTCAGGTTACAGAATGAATGTCAATGGAGCAATGCTCGGCTGAAGTGCTTTGGCAGCACCACAACACAAGCTGTACCTCTGCTCGTATCAACTGCTTTGTTCCTGGCAAGGTTTTGACAGAGCAGCTTTACCAGCAAGAATGAATAACGTATTTGGCACAAAGCAAACTCCACAAAGAAAACCCTCTTTTGGGCTGCAGGCAAGCTGTGAAGCTGTTAAGACTGGATCCTTCAGCTTCACCATCTGACACCCTGCCAGTGCACAACAGCCTTGCAGCAGCTGGGGGTTGGCGGTATTCGCAGTTGCTCGCTGCCCTGCCTCGCAGAGATACAGAAGCGTTAGCCTGGAAGCAGTTTGCTGCAGCTCACTCACCTGCGGAGCTAGAAAGTGTGCTAGGGCCCTTGGACATCCTGAAGGGTGGCAAGGATAATAGCTCCGGCATTGTTGTAGATTTGCTGATGCTGCGTGCTTTACCCTGCTGGTGATGCAACTTCATATTCAACACGCATTACTTTACCTTGAAGACGTCTTAAGTATTCTTGTAGTACTGTTCACGGCGCTGTACACTTGTGTGTGAGCAACCCCAATCTTGCTGATGGAGCAAAGCCTTCTGTCCGAGATGCAACCATGTTTGAACCCACATCTTTCAGTGGATCACTGCCCCACAACGAGCGCAGCATGTGTGACAGAAGGCAGCAGAAGGACAAAAGAGACTTGCTCCGAAACCATGCCTGGACAAGCAATGTGAACAAAATCAAGTGTCCTGCCTTGTGAGGGGGTCTGACATAGCGTAGCAAGGAAACATCAGCTGCTCCAGTGCTGCTGCTGCATCCCGGGCGGCATCGCCGTTGACAGGCCACGATGCAGCTGGCACGCTGTAACGCTTTGCACCACGAAACTTGCCCCGTTCATAGGCTGCCGCCTGCCGCTCGAAGTCAGACCAGCTTAGGAATCAGGCGCAACTTCTCGAGGAAGGTGAGCAGCTGGTCAGATCAAGCTTCAGCTCCTGTAGTGTTTACACATATACACATGCAGCTGATGAGCTCTTCCTGCCATAGCACGCCGCGCGTAAGCATGGCCTTATCCAAGCCTCGACAATAGTCGACTCAGGAGTGCCTAAGGAGCTCGAAAAGATCATTGGGGGCTTCCAAATGGTAGGAATGGCGTTGTTTGTCTCAAGGTGTGTATGCTTGGCCTCTGCATGAGCAACTAGATCAGTGAACTATGTCAAGTCTGCAAGCAGGTCCCCGATCCCAAGATCAAGTACCAACAACTGCTCTTCTATGCCAAGAAGCTCAAGCCCATGGCAGCTGCACTGCATACTGAAGCAAACAAGGTGCAAGGCTGCGTCTCCCAGGCAAGTTGCTGGCATAGATGTCTTGCAGTTGAAACAGCAGCTACATCTTGATAAGGACAGACTCTGTGGCATTAAAGCAGATGAGCTCATGAAAACAGTGGCTGATGTGCAGGTATGGGTTCACCCTCGTGTGGAGGCTGGCAAGATCTTTTGGGAAGCAGACTCTGACTCGGCCTTGACTAAGGTACGCTGCCTGCCAGCCTTGTGTCCTTGGCCATGCATATGTTTGATGCCGCCAACACAACCTAGAAATTGATGCGACATTGGATTGGCTCCTGCATTTCCCTTGTGGACAATTTATGCCTGAACACTTCTGGACAGCGCTCAGCTGCCACATGCAACAGTCAATGCCCCTGCTGGTGGTTAGCATCTGCAGCTCAACTTTGTGTTCTTGCAGGGCCTAGCCGCACTGCTTGTGCAAGGGCTGAGCGGCAGCACTGCAGCAGACATTGTTGCCATTCCTCCAGACTTCATTGACAGGCTGGGCCTACAACAGAGCCTCACACCATCGCGCAACAATGGCTTTCTCAACATGTTCAGGCTCATGCAGCGCAAAAGCCTTGACCTAGTACAGACAGAAGAGCATGGCGCTCAGGAGGTAAAGCCTCGTGCAGTCAAGCCCTCTGACTGCCTGGCGGTCTGGTATGAGGCACCATTCAAGCACCATATGCATTGATCTGCATGCTCGCGGTAGCATTATAGTCTGCTGGTGTCATGAGTCACCAGCTGTGCAATCAAAGAGATGAGGTGTAGCGTAAGCAGCACATTCAGATCTGTTGTACCAGCGTGCTTTTTTGTTATCTGTACGTCTCTCACCTGCAGCACCTCATAGTGCATATCAACTGCTCATGGTACTTGGGCTACAGGAGCAGAAGTCATAACAGCAATAACAGCACAAATTGGACCAACTGCACTTGTAGCAAGTCAGCATGGATGCATGATGCAGGCAGCAGACATGCCAAAGCCTGTGCCATCAGACTCCATGGTTGAGCAGCCCATTCAGGACTCCCCTGCTGAGCTGAAGGCACAAGAAGTGCAGGAGGACATGCATGCGCAGCATGTGGTGGCCCAAGCTGCATCCAAACCACAAGCAGTCTCCTCAGGCCCATCAGGACCATCAGGTCCTCAGTCCCCAGCTGCACCAGCAGCTTCAACAGCAGGTGCATCAGCAGCTTCATCAGCAACTTCCTCAGATGCATCCCAGGAAACACAGTCACCAGCTCAGATGAGCCCCAGTCCTGTTCAGGCCATGCAAGCGGCGCTACAAGAAATCTTTGCGCCCACAGCGTAAGGCACCCGCTGATGTGTTGTGTCATTCACGTTGTGATGTATGGTGGGACCAGAGTCGAGCAGCAGACACCGAGTGCCAGCAGATGCAGCTGCCATTCAAGCTGGTAGCGGGTCCATTGGCAGCATCAAAACCAATGCATTGCATAGTGCTGCTTTGTCGTGCCCACATCATGCTCTTACTAGGTTGCAGCTGTGAGCAGCATTGCTTCCGCATGCTGCCTGAGTGATCGCGGTGGGGAGGGGGGGGCTGCAGGCAATCAATGCTACACAGTCGTGTGTAGCTATGTACAGCTCAAGTAGCATTGCAGTGCCAATGTACTGCAGACTTGAGGTTCAGCAACAGCAACATCAGCAACCTAGCAGTTCGGAGGTGCCAGCAATCAGCAACAACTACACGCACATACATATTGTCTCTGACCAGTTTGAAGGCTTGTCAGATGCAGAGCGGCAAAAGGTTGTGAAACAGGTAGGCCAGAAAGCCAACTGTTGCATTGGCATCTTGCAGCTACCACAACAGCATGTGTACTTGGCTTCTTGACCCAGCAGGCTCTGTGGTTGTTTTGGCGCTGTAACATGTCATGACTACTGCGTTACTCAGGTCTTACGCATGTCTTTTGGTTGAATTCATGACATCAAACCAGGTGAAGCTCACTTCACCAAGTAATGGATTCTACAGCACATGCTCTTTAGCATGTGTACTGGCATAATGAGCGCCTGGTCTATAGGTTGTGGATAAGGAGTCATCTGATGACCGCAGAATAATAACAATTGAGGCGCAAACACCAGAAGAACACAACAAAAGATGATCAGTATGCTTTGTTGTAGTGAGGTCTGGGTTGTTCTCAACATTATATGCGCAGATTACATGCACTGAAGTCCCCAAGCATCGGTGACAAGAGCTACCATGTTGCGCAAGCTTGTGCTCTGCGGGTGTGTTGTGTGATCTTGCCTGGGCCCTCAAGATCTCTGCTTTCCTCATCACAAGGGATATTTGGCATAGCCTCGAGTAGATAAGTCCATGTTGCAGCTCAAGATTGTAAAACAACGATCCCTTCCTGATGGTATAAGGGCACTGCAAGCAAGCCTTTGATGTAGAAGCATGCGTCCATGTACTGTACAGATGTACCAGGGTTGCTGAAGGGTCACAGGTAGCGTTGTAAGCAGGCTCATCGCATCCACATATGAGCCGCACTGCAACAACTGTTGTTCCAGTCCTGTCACAGATGTCAAAAGCTGAATGAGATCATCACATGCCAATTTATATGTGGAATTTCGGCCAGTGTTGGACCTCAACGTTTGCCCAGATGAACAGGAGCCCATGGCGTCCACAACAAGGCAGCATGCGCGCTGGGAATCGCCCGCACAACGATTGTGGAAGGGCCATCAAGGAGCAATGACACCATGTCAATGTACACCGCCGCGGATTAAAAAACCCCATTTTAAATCCGCGGCGGTGTAAACTTGAGCGGCAAAAGCAATGCAGCTGCACTGTTTGCCCCTCGAGCCAACAGTTATGCCCCAAATGCAACTCACTCTATGTCGTGCCACATACTGGTGTCAGCCGCGTATTTGTATGGCGCAGCAGCAGCTGCCGTCGTACCTGTCAATTCTACTGAAGACACCGTTCTAGGATCATAGCAGGGACTTTTGTCTTTGCTTGCGCACACTGTTGTCAGTCACACCAGTAAGTCGTAACGAGCAGGCTGTTTGGTATCAGGCGAGTGCTTGCTGATGTTCACGCTTGCCGTTTATCCTGGAAGGTGCTTCAGTGCAGTCTCTGCACCTCAACTGGAAGCCTTTATGTGCCACAAAGCGCAGCTCGATTGGTCATCTGTGGACTTCAGCATAACGCTAGTTTTTGCGCAAGCATGCAGAAAAGTTAGTTGAAACGATTCTTGCAGCACAAGCAACTGAGACAGCTCAAGAGAAAGATAACACCTGGATACAGCCCCTGCTAGCTAGTCACGTTGGCTGCTGTGCTGAGAGACCACATAGTGGAGGGTCAGAGCTCAGCGTCTCCAAGCAGATGATCCAAAGACTATAGCAGAATCCATCACAGACGGTCAGCAGCGGCGTTTGCAAGGGACAGACTTCATGCTGCCACCATGGCATCCTGACCTTGAGATTTTCAGCATGTTGTGACACTTGATCCTGGACTCTCTGAAGTGCTCAAGCTAAACTGCTTCCACAACAGCAATGACGTCAAGCTATTGTCATGCAAAGTCAGACGTTAGGCTGGCTGCTGCAGCATATGCAGTTTCGAGCAGCTCCAACAGCACACAGCTTAATACTGTGCCGCATGAGGACCCCTTGCAGAAGCCTGCCCTTATCAGCAAGCACAACTTGAGCATGATGCTGGTCACCACTGATGATCTGCAGACAATCTTGGCAAACAGCATAAGCCTTGAAGACTTTTTAACGATGCAAGCCGTCTCCTGTTCTTCTCAGCATGCAAGCATCAGGCAATTAGGCAGGCAATCAACAAGCACAAAGTCAGCAGAATGCTTTCACAAACCTGGTGCAGTGCAGCCGTATGGAGCAAAAAAATGTGGCTTCATTCTAGATGCAAACACAGCCCAGATCTCCATTGAAAGCAGCAGGACTGGTGAGAGCAAGAGTGCTCTGTCAAACACAAGTTTGTGGAATTCAGAAAGCACATCTCAGCTTGCTGCTCATCAGCCATCTGCAGGCTGTGTCGAGGGGCAGAACGCCTCAGCTACAATGCACAGTGGCATTCAACGGCAAGCCAGTAACATGGAATGGAGTCACTCACCTTCACTGACACTGCCTTTGGCACGGTCTGCACCCCTGGTCCCACCTCCATCACCAACCTCTTCACCATCTCTAACCTCATCATACTCCTGCATGCCACCCCTTCCCAGCAATGGCAGCGCTTATCCACCGCTGGCCCTTCCACCACCGCTATTGTCAGCGTGCTAACCTCTGCCACTGCCTTCCACACTGCCACCACCTCCAGCCCTGTCTCTATACTCTTCTGGGCCTCGTGCAATGCTGCCTGTCACGCTACCAGCTGATGATGCTGCAATGTCTGCACTGGAGTGGCCAATGTTGTGTGCAGCTTGTGGGACAACTGAAACTGTTTTGCATTGGAAGCTTGGGCATGCCTCGCATGTGCAAGGCATGTGCAAGGCATGTGCCACCTGCATGCTCAACCCTTGGCATCTGGAGAAGACTCAGGTATGAAGCACAAGCCAGACCAACACTGCAGCTTGTCACTAAATGCCTTGTTGATAGCTGCATGAGCCAAAATGAGCCAGAAAAGTGCACATGGGTTGGGGCATCCTGAACCAAGCTTGTTTGCTGAGTGACCTGGTTTGCTACCCAGAACAGCTGCATGAGCCAGCGTATCTATATTTCAATGTAAGCATGTGACTCAGGGCTTTCTGCAGCAACAGCCTGTGTTGCAGTGCAATGTGTTCTGTGTTATAAGAATGGCCTTGTCTTCAGGGCCACATGGAGCAATGCTGGCTCGCAAGACCGCTCAGGTGCATCTGGATGCATGTCAGCTTGTGGACTTGACCTGCTTCTTGTCTCGCAGTAGGCCTGCAATCCAGTTGCAGCCTGCTCAGCTGCAACAAGCCAGCACACTTGCTGAGACTGGCGTCAGCAGCTACCTGAAATTTGCCAGACTGTACACTCTTCTCAGGTGAGAGCAGCTTCACAATTGCTGCTGTCCCCAGAAACTGTCTTGAGCGCTACAAGTGTTATGTCCAGGTTGTATGCGATGCATCATTGCTGTTCCTACACCTTTTGTATGTTGCAGTGGTCTTCAACAAAGCCTGCTGGTGACAGATACAGCACCTGGACATAGTGCTCGTGCTCAAGGAGTCAGCCCCATCATGTTGGTGCCTCTTCAATCCTTGCTAGACCCAGCTGAAGGGCTCAATCAGGTGTGCAGCAGGCGCTGCTGTTGAACACAGCACATTGTGTGTATGCGATTGAGCACTGTTCCTGTTACCTTGTGCATCTCACGCTTTGACCATTATTGTTGTGCATCATGTATCTTGATGCAAATGATGCCAACATAGGCCTTGTAGACTTACAAACATGGCTTCTGAAATAAATCATTGTTGATGCCTGTCCTGTGCAGCCGGACTGTGTATGAGCACAGCTGTTTGCCTGAGCATGGAGATGTAAGTATGGGATGCTGAGTGCCAAAGAGATAAAACAACATATGTATTTGAAATCAAAATGCAGGGGTCAGGTTGCGACATGAGGATTGCAGGACTTGTGTGTGTATGGTTGTGCTTCACAGGTTGTGAGAGGCAGCATGGTCAGTAGCAGCTGAACTTAGTAGGCAGTCATGGTCCTGAAATGACACAACAACAGCTGTTGACGTTATATGAGAGTGCAACCTGGTTGGATGTGATTTGTTAGCCAGTCAGTCAGGCATTTGATATGATCATCATCACCTGGGAGTAGAACCTGCAGCAATCTTCTTCTGCTTTTACACCCCGCGTTCAAAACCATACTTAACAGATGACCCAAAGATCGCGCCTTGCGCAAGTGCTTGTATTGTCAGACTGGGTGCTTTCTGAAAGGTCGCTCTATACGTTTGGCCGCATGGCGACTGACACTTTGAGGTGGAGGTTCGAGGACGTATCTTTACACTTGCCAGGAGATTCACAACAGCCTCTTCTGCAAAGCTCTCATGAGGCCTCAGTCAGCAGTTTGTACAGGTAAGCAATGGCAGCAATGCGAGTGCACGAGACAGCTAAGCTCGTGCTCAACAACTGCAAGGTCCGCTGTTTCAGGGCTCTCGAGCACATAGACTCTGTCACCTCAGATCGGTTCCTCAAGCTCCAGGACGCCGCGCTTCAGCAATGTCATGAGACAGATGAGAGTGACCTGAACCGGTTGAGAAAGCATTTC
>JAABUU010002768.1_pt1 | contig 24077 bp, 17 predicted proteins | sample 5559301 | NCBI WGS metagenome assembly JAABUU01 (sample SAMN10711884, study PRJNA513360) | rock metagenome | isolation source: Antarctica rocks | place: Antarctica: Victoria Land, Richard Nunatak white | reverse complement strand
ATTAAAATAATGACATTTAAAGAAGTTAGAATCTTTCTATGCATTGAGATTCTGAAATGAAAGAGAGATGATGATGACAATAATTAAGATGTAAATGAGCTCTTAATTAAAATATTGAGAGCTATACTGACATTTACAGCATTCTTTACAGATAAAGAAGACTCTATAATTAAATCTGACATTTTAATATCTGTCATCTATGCTGAAGCAGTGAGAGACTCAATCTGAGAAGAAATGTAAAAGAATGTTATTTATGCAAAGCTGACAGTCTTGATGACAAATGAAATATGAGAAGAGATTATATCATTAAGAAAAATTAATATTATAATCAGCAAATAAGTCTTTAAACTTAAGCTGAACATCAATGAATTCTTAAATAAGCTTAAGACAAGACTTGTGACAAGAGACTTCTCATAGACATACAGTGTTAATTATAAAAATATCTTTATTCTTATTATTAAATTTAACACTCTGTAAGTCTTTCTGACTATTGTTGCACTTAAGAATTTAAAGTATCATTAAGTAAATGTCAATAATGTTTTTATGAAATTCTTTCTGAAGAAAACAATCTATATAACACTTTCTTCTGAAGTCAATGTCACATTTAATTATATTCTGTACATACTGCACAGTCTTTATGATCTTAAGTAAGCTGCACAGAACTGACATAAATGATGTGTCATTAAACTGCTTAAGTTAAGTTTTCATTAAAATAAGACTGATTTCTGTCTTCTTCTTTACAGCATTAAAAGAATTATGCTGCTTCTTTATGTAAATAATATTGTTATAACTTCAATAAATCTATTACACATTCTTTAATTCAAGCAAGCTCTTACAGATGTGTTTAAAGTCAAGAACTTAAGAGAGACACAGAAAATTCTTGACATTTAAGTTATACATAATTATAAAATGAGAATTTTGTGTCTGAATCAGACTCATTATGTAAACAAGATATTAAAGAATCTTTATATGCAATCTAATAAGCATAAAGTCATCAGCATTTTACTTAATGAATATAATGTTCTTTACTCTGCTGATTTAACTGATTAAAGAATAGATCAAAGACAGTATTAATAGACAATTAAAAGTTTAATGTATGTAATAATTTATATTTAATTAGACATTATCTTCACATTAAATTGATTAAGTCAATATCTCAGTGATTTTATAGAGCATTATAAATACACATTTAAGAGATTATTACAGTACATAAGATCAATCATTAATCTCAGCATCATATACAGTTTTAATGAAAGTCAAGCAATGCTTAAATACTCTGACTTTAACTATGCTTCAAACAAACAGAATTGAAAATCAATTTTAAAGTGCATTTATATGCTTAAAGATGAATTAATATTGTGAATAAGTTAAAAGCAGAAATTCATCATTATTTTAATTACTGAGATTGAATACATAATCATGTCAATGTGCATAAAGACTGAGATCTGACTTGAATAGATATTAAGAAACATAAACATAAGCAAATATTTTGAAATCAATTCACACTGCATAAGCATTCAAAAGAATAAAGCTTATTAAATATCTTTATTTATTCAGCTTAAAGAAAATAATCAAGCTGTCTTGATCTTAATTAAGAATGCACATGTACATGAGTGATCAAAGTATATTGATGTCTTTTATTATAACATTTACAATCTGTATAAATACAATCAGATTCAGATAGACTTTGTGTTTAATTAAAAGATAATTATTAACAGACTTATTAAGTCTCTGCTTAAATAAATCTTTAAGCAGTTCATTAAATTTATAAAACTCATTATTAATGATTAGTTAAACTTTTAAATGATTTGTTAAACTTTTAATGATGTGTTTAGTCATTTAATGTTTGCTGTCAGTGAGAGTTAATAGATGCAGTCTTACTGAGTAAGAATGTTAAGAAATGATGTTTTAACTATTTCTATAAAGTAAAATAAAATTAACATTAAAGACTAAGTAAAGACTCTATTTACATTGACTACAGTTAACTTTTTTTTTACTTTTTCTGTAACTCTCTTGATCAAGATGTGCTCATAGACAACACAGTTTAAAGATTTCACTAGACAGCATAGTATAGCATGAATATTTACTTTCTTTCAATAACTTAAAAAGTTACTGAGACATTAATCAGTTTAAATGACATAATTATATACTTAAAATGACTATAATATATATAAAACACAGTCTTTCACTTGTTGTCTTTCTTGATTCTAATGTGATGATAAGCATTCTTAAAATCTAATTTAATAAATATCTTAACTTTACTTAAATGATTAAATGTCTTATTAATCAGCAGCAAAGAATGACAATTCTTAATAATAATCTTGTTAAGATTTCTGTAGTCAACATATAAATGTAAGTTCTCTTCATTTTTTAAAATAAACAGAACTGATACTTCTGCAAAGTTAACAAAATGTTATATTTATCTTTTTGTTAAAATGTTGTCTAAATATTCTTTAAGTACTTATAGCTCTGTTTTTAACAAATTGTAAAGTGAATTATAAAGTAATTTATGTCTTTCTGTCTTTATGATATGATCATGATCTTAATGAAATAATAACTTATCAACATTCTCTTCAGAGAACACATTCACATATTTATTATATTATTAAGATAATGTTAACATTTCATCAACAATATATACAGCAGTTGTTGATGAGTCTAACTTAAATATCATCAAGAATGCATAAACAATAAGTTAATTTTAAATGTTATTGACAAATGCTTTAGACTCATTAATAATTAAAGATATTTATTTTATTTTATAGCATTATGTATATAAGTCACAATCAATATAAATACATTGTCATTTTAGATCTAAAAGATTAAAGATGAGTTCAGATTCATTCTTATTTAAAATATAAAATAATTGCTTTTCAGTTTACTCTTATTCTTAATTGTTGATGAATCTATACTTCATTAAATATATATCATAACAGTAAACATATTATTCTCTTAAAAGCTCTGATCTTAAGAGTTCTGCATTAACTTATGTTAATTAATAAACAACAATATATTACTAAGACATTACATTGATCTCTGCTGCAGTGTTTAATAATATATTAATAAAAATTCAATTAAATTCAATTCAGACTTAATCTTTCTTCATAATGCTAGATTTCTTTATAATTTTTAATTTAATTTTTGTCACTAAAGTGTAATTAATGAGACTCTGTCTTTTTTTATCTTAACTACATTAATCTTAATTGTTAAAAGGTGGCACCACACTAATAGCACAGCTATCATGAGTTATATATCTAACACTCTCTCTAACCTGTGATCAGCTCACAACTGACCTGCAGGTGTAAAGAGTGCATGCAGATGGTGGTTTGAACTCATGACCTTTTGAACTTACTCTCTCACCATAGACTTGAACCACCAGCAGAGATGGTCTAGACATCACTTTATGCAAGTTATCATGCACTAACCTGGGCTCATAACCTGTTAAAAGGTGGCACCACACTAATAGCACAGCTATCATGAGTTATATATTTAACATTAATGTAATTAAGATTTTTTAAGAAACTTCTACAGTTCTTTATGAAATAATTCAGTCTTTTACAGTTATAGCAGTTATTCTTTTTAACATCAATCTCAAAATAAAGTTTATCTGTATTGTCATAATAACTTAATTTTATAATCTTAAAATTAAGACAATTGTTTTGCTGCAGCTTTGCTGTCTAAATGAAAGAATATAAATGATATTTATAAATTTTCTTAATGATATAACTTTAAATTATACAATTATCTATAAATTACTGATTAATCTTTAATTTAACAGTCAAAGCTATTAGACTTTTTCTTGTCTTTAAGAGATCTTAATAGTTAATTAAAATTATTTAAATCTTTAATTAAAGTTTTATAAAGAAATAACTTATTCTCTATTTCTTTATATAATTTAAGAGCTGATCTTTCAGTATATTAAGATATATTATAAAAGCTTAAATTAATTAAGTAAATTTCTATATAACTTTTAAGTATTTCTGTACTGTACTAAGTCTGCAGTTCACTGAGTTCTCAACAAGATTAAGCAGAAACTTTAAAAAGAATATTTATAATTTATTATTTAGAAGTTTATTCTCATTAATGTGACAAAATTATGCATCTCAAGATTCTTCTGCTAAGAACTGCATAACAAAGAGAATTTTATTATGATCATTAAAGAAGTTTTTAGAAATTAAATGAAATGCTGTTACAGTGCTGCATATAAATTTAGTATATTTATGAATGAACTTCTCATTATATATAAATAAATTCTTTAATTATTGCATTCAGTTTACTAAAAATGCATACACAACTTTGAATGCATGTTGCTTTGTTGAATTTAAAGAGTTAATAAGAGTATAAGAAGATTTTGTATGCAGTTTTTTTTTAAATGAAATTTGAGAATCTTTATTTCTTAAAAGTTTGTTGATCTCATTATGCATGTTAAATGCTTATAATTTACAATTAATTTTTATAAATCATCATCTTTTCTTATTATTAATCTGTCTAATTTCAGTTAGACAAATCTATTTATCTAAATATTAATTCTTTTTTTCTGCAATCTAAATAGCAGTCTGAATCTCTGCAGATTTTTGTTTTTCAAAAATTATTTAAATCTTAATATAATTAAAGAATAACTCTGTCTCATTTTGCTGACTTTTAATCTGCATATTGTAATGTAATGAATTGTCACTTTTTAAAAAGATAAAATTGTTAAAATTGTAAATTTATGAGTCTCTTATCTATAAGAGACTGATGAGTAAGATATGTAACAATGTAAGACACTACATTATGACAGCTATTTAATGAAGTTTTAATGTTAAAATCTTATATTGATAAAGATTAACAATTAAGAAACTTAAAAGATTTGTATGTAAAGACTATTTATATAGTACTTTGCTTATTAATCATTGTGTGAGAAATTTAGCTATGATTTGATATGAGTGCATAATGATATCATGATAAACACAGTATAAAGATTTGTTTCTTTATTCTGTAGTCTCAACACTGAAGTAGTGATGAGCACTGAAGAGAGAGTGAACATGTAGTTTATGCATTACTGCATTGAAACTTTTATAATTAAAATATAAATTAAATCAGCTCAGACTGAAGCCTGAGTCTCAGAGCTGCTTAAAAGTATGTTTTAAATCTTTGATGCTATTAGATGTGAATTGATCTGTAGAAAGTTGTTTCTATTTGTTTACACTATGTAGAGTATATATAGGAAATGATGACTAAGACATAAATAGGGGTGCTTAGTAAGAGATGAGTAAGCAATGATATCACATGAGCAATGTAATGTGTACATGCATTTGGGGCCATTTCATCCATTCAACTCTCTGAATTCATGAGCAGCGACGAGGGATACCGATAATTGTCGTTTCTGGGGCAAAGATGGCGGAAGGAATACCACAAGGAACCTCCATACAAGCACGTATCGCAGCACTAAACTTAAGTCAAGTTGGCAGAGCTCCAGATGTCACGGTATCTTATCGCCCGGTTCCAACTATTGGAGTGGAGCAACCTCCGCCGCTGCCCCTTAACAGACCGTCAAACGATCATAGAAGACATACTGCAAGCATAACATCCCATACCAATGGGTATACTACGAGAGGCAATGAACCAATTGGGCCAGAAAGCAACCATATCCTTCCACCCCCTAATATACAGCGAACCGGTCAATCAACGTTAGCAAAGCCTAAGCCTCCACCACCAAGCTTGCCGGTTCGTAGACCATCAGCTCAACCTTCTCCATCCTTACCCCCCCGAAGACCACTGGAACAGCTGAACCGGCGCGGATCTACAGAGTCGGCATCTTCTGTAACCTCAGGGGTCTCCTCAATATCTGCGTTGTCTATAGGCACAGCAAGCACCTCGACCTCGAGAGTTCCTTCTGTAGACGGTGGCAGACTTCGGGCGCCGGCTTACGATTCTTCAACTTTGCCTCCACCATTTCCTAAGCGTCCCGAACAGAACAACGACAGAAGAAGAATATCATTGAAGACCACTAAATCATCGCCGATTGTTGTGGCCCCAGGTCTCGAGCCTCCACCTCCTTCACTTCCTCCGCGCTTACCAGCTCGCAAAGCGCAGGTGGTGAACGCCAGGGAGCCATCTCAAACGCCAGTTCCTGTTGTGGCGAAGAAGTCCGCTTTATCATTCGGCTTGAACAGAGAGCCCGCAGACGCACCACAGCTGCTGAACCAGGGCTCAGATGGCGTAACAAGTGGGCGTAACCCTAATAAACCCGGAGAAGCGCCCCCGCCCATACCACTAGCGTCTCGTCCCAATCTATCCCAACTCCAAGCATCGAAACCACGACGGTCCCTTGAACAGCCAACCACATCCTGCCTGAAATGTCGAGATTTCTCCGGTCCAGACAAACACGCAGCTTTGTTCCCTCGTCAGTCAGTCCCATCGCTAGACTGGCTGGCTTCCCAACTCGCAACACCGTTTCCGTCACATACCGACAAAGCCCGTGCTATATTTACATGGCTACATCACAACGTCGCGTACGATGTCGTCTCATTCTTCAACAATGATATCAAGCCTTCAACGCCCGCCTCTACACTCTCAACAGGCTTAGCAGTTTGTGAAGGTTACGCAGGTCTATTCACTGCTCTGGCTATCAAAGCCGGCCTCGAGAGCATAGTGATCACTGGGCATGGTATGGGGTTCGGTCTAGCACCAGTCCCTGACGGTTTGCCTCTGCCACCAGAATCATCCAACCATGCCTGGAATGTCGTCAAGATCGATAACGGCGAGTGGAAGCTCATTGACGCGTGCTGGGGCGCTGGCCATATCGGGGGCAAAGGGAAACCCTATACGAAGCACTTCAACCCGTCCTTCTTTACCATGGACAACAACGAGTTTGGCCTCCGGCACTTCCCAACAGACACAAATCAGTTCTTCCGCATCGACGGGAGACCCAGGATCTCTTGGGCAGAATACATAGTGGGTGATCCCGGCGGAGAACGGGCACAGGTTTATACTGCAGCAACCACCGAGCATTTCCTGAAGGAAACAAGTTTTCTGCCCAGGTATAAGCAGGTCTCGGTTGATCCTCGACAATACCCGTCATCGACTATTCGCTTTCAGTTTGAAAAGGTCTGCGAGCATTTCGACTTCGAGCGGAATGGCAATGGCAAATCATATTGTTTTGTCTTGATAGTTCATAATCAGGACGGCATGAAGAAGGATGATTACATTCCCTTTGAGACGAACGATCAGTTCTGGTGGCTAGATGTGAGGCCTGAGTTTCTGGGCGTCCCAGGCGAGAGTATCATGCTTGGTAATGTCGAGACGATCAATGGGAAGGATGCGAGAGGGCTCACGAAACAGGAGTACCTGGCTAAGAAGGGGAAGGTGGCTTCATCTTTTGGCGGCGTGGCTAGTTGGGATCTAGTGTAGCTATAATTTACCTGCATTCCTCATACCTCTCTGAATATTTGGAAGATGTGGTAGGCCCGTGAGCCTCCAAGAGATTGATGAGCGGCCAAGGGCTCGGTACGTTCCGAGGGATCGCTGACTAAGGCACTTCATTTCCCTCATCGCTTTACATGCCATTCCTGGAGAGGGTATACCCACCTACCTTAAGGTATGCAACGTGCGAACAGTGTGACAAGAACATAGAGACCCTAGCGGCAACAGTGGCGTTGTCTGACGTGTTATAAAGAACCGGGAGGGAGCATTGATCTATCCAGTGCTGCGCAGACGTCAGAAACTGAGTGATGCTCCGCCCTTATTTGCAGGAAGTGAAGGTTGGGAAGTGATTATGGTGACGAAGCCAGGATCGGTCTACAGCTATCGAAGTTCTTGCTAGGACTTCTTCCCTGGCGGCATGGTACACATTGAGGATCTCGAGCCGCGCCAAGTACTGTGGGCAATGCCCACGACGACGAGTAGTTCAATCGAAAGACACTGTACACCGTTCACACTACCAAGCTATGGAGTGCTCACCATCGATCGTACATCGGTGATCACTCTCACCCACAACGCTGTCTTCGAACCGGAATGTACCGGTGGAGCCGACTGGGAACAGGACCCGACATATACCGACCCCACCACTGTTGCAGACCTCAGAGATCCGTTTTACGCTTCGACTTTACCTCAAACCTACGCCATTGCTGCAGCGACGGTGGTCAGCTATATGCTTGTCATCATGCTGTTTATTACTCCGCGCACATTCTTTGTCGGAGGACCGGGCGGGGGCGGTGGATTCCTCGGCAGGCGGGGGATCATCAGTGGCGCTTCAGGGAGTACCTCAGTCATTGGAGTGGGGGGAAGACCATGGCTGCAGAAGGTAGCAGCGCTGACTGTGGCAATCTCTTTGACCATCGCCACGGTGAGCACGTTTCAAGTCGCCGAACGCCAATACGACATTGGATACATGGATGCCGGAGCGTTACGGGATGAGGTGGTCGGAGGCGTTGAACTCAGAATCGTGAGGGTCATCTCGGATACGTTTCTATGGCTCGCGCAGGTGCAGACGTTGATTCGACTTTTTCCGCGTCACAAGGAAAAAGTCATCATCAAGTGGACCGGATTTGCGCTCATTATCCTGGATACTGTCTTCAGTATTCTAAATAGCTTTGTCGCCAATGTCAACCCGAACTCTGCTCGCAAGGTTATTGCGGCAGTCCCGGCTCTTAGCTACCTGTTTGCCCTAGCACTAAGCATACTGTATGCTGCGTGTGTGCTGTACTATTCTCTCTCAAAGCGGCGTTTCGCTTTCTTTCATCACAAAATGCGCAATATTGGTCTCGTGGCTCTTCTCGCATTGGCTGCCATTCTGATCCCAGTGGTATTCTTCATCTTGGATGTCTCGAAACCGAACATTACCGGATGGGGGGACTATGTACGCTGGGTTGGCGCAGCAGCAGCGAGTGTTGTCGTTTGGGAGTGGGTCGAGCGGATCGAAGCCCTAGAGCGAGACGAACGGAAAGATGGCATTCTAGGCAGGGAGATCTTCGATTTGGATGAGATGCTCGAGGTCACGCCTTCCGAGGAGATCAACTGGCCAGGAAGTCGGCGACCTAATCGAGGAGATGGGAGTAGTGGCGGTGGCATGACTACTGGCTGGAGTGGTGCGACCAGCCAGGCTCATCATATCCACAACACCAGGGTGTTGCCACATATGCCACCGCACAGCATGGGTAGGAACTTCGGTGATTCGGTACGGCAACAGCGCAACGTGACTCCGTTCATACCCCGGCCTGCAGCTTCGATGAACGCCCCGCTATCCCCGTCACGAGCCTTTGCTACAACCCCCATAAGTAGGGATAATACCACAAGTGCGGCAAGTACAGAGTACACTGTTCATTACCATCCAGGGAACCAGCCAACACCAGCACTTTCATTGGATATGCCTAGACATTCGGGGAGCCATAACTATGTCGGCCTCGTGGGTGTCCAGCACCTGTCGTCGGCGGACAATGTCCGGCAAGCTCCACAGATGTCAACGAACCAAAGTACCGATCAGACAGGAGGACGAAAGTCTTGTCGGCAAGCAACCAAAAATCCCTTCAAGCGGCAACGGGCGTCACCACCATCCGAGGTTGCAGGCGCACCAGTCGCGGCATCAATTCCAGCATCATCAGATTCTGATAGCGATCCCGCTCCAAATCTGGGAGCGAAAGTCGCCTCTCTTGCTCCTGGGCGAAAGGGAAAGAGGCGGATCAGGGCAAGTCGTAGAGACACAGCGGCTGCTCTTCCAGTTACGGTGATTCCGGCTCAGCCTCGAAGGAGGGCCTGGCAACCAGCCGTTCAACAACCTGCTACCAGCAACGCTCTAGAACCGAATTTGCACCTCCAAGGGGCGACAGAAGGAACAGAACACGGTGATGAAGAAGTCAGAGGAACCGAACGCTCCCGAAGGCCTACTGAATGCGACGACTTGTCCGTTACCCAACAGCGCCTTGACAGATATTCACCCAATAATACTAACAACCAGCGTCTGTCGCAGCGAGGTGCCCTAGTAATATCAGAAGACCGCTCCATACGCGGCTCATCACGTCCGTTGCAAGTCGTCTCTTCCGAGTCCGCTGCGAGCCAGTCATCCTACCTTGAAGGCCAGCGGATGCCTGAGGCAGTAGATCTACCTCAGGCACAAATGACGACACTAGATCTCCATGACTCATTACCAGTGGCTGCGGAGCCAAGGGCGGCCTCTGCCTCACCTAATCCCTCCACAGAGCAAGACGACTGTCCGGGTCACCTTCCGGCCGCTCCTCAGCAGCGGGAAGAGTAGAGTGGTCTGTCCGTTTTACGTCAATATCATCTTTGCTGAACGTCACGAGGATCACAAGTTGCAAGATTTGCACTTAGGCCTTGGATCATAGGGCAGCCTTTTGCGTTATACTTGTCGACTTCACAGCGTGGGGGAGGGCTCATGGATTGGAGTCTAGAAAGGCTCGATGAGCAATAAGGCGTTGCGCGGATGTTGTCATGAAGCATCGGAAGGCATGTGCGGGAGTAAAGGAATTGAAAGGTCGTTGACCAATTCAGGCATGGATATATATCTCGAGTTACCTGAGTTACGAGTCCCTGCATATATTGAAAGGGAAGCTTAAAGATGTAAGGTACAAATTAAGTTACATGAGATAAGGTTCTATATGTACTGTACAACAGGGCCAGCACCTTACTGTAACTGGTAGCTTCAGCCTTACCCATGATACCTCCACATTTTGTAATGACACAACACAGTTCCTTTTCACACATCGACTCTCGATCAATTGACGTCCTTCACATTATGGCTACGGTCTTGAGCAGCAATATATTCCACCACACTGTCAACAATGTCGGCCCCGATAATGGAGAGCAGGTCGTTATGCTACCGCTGAATCTAATAGCTCTGATCGTCTCATATGTACGCCCGCAAGATCGATCATGAGGCCCATTGGACTTGATTGACGCGTGGGACACAGCTTGATGATATTGCAGATCTGGCGCGAGTCTGCAGGACTTGTCGAGTGCTCCACTACATGACCCTCCCCCAACTTTACTCTCAAGTCACGCTACGTTCTTATGCGCACATTCGATATGGCCCAGACGAACGACCGGAGGGTTGTGGCAGCGCGAGCCCGCTCGCAATGGGACTGAATGGTCTAATCAGTAGGAATCTCGCGGGCCTAGTGCGGTCTCTGAAGATAAGTGGAGAGTGGAAGGAATATGATTCGGAGGAGTTCGCAAGGGTCGGGAGGATATCAGATAATTCAATGATGCTGAACATGGTCGTGCGGATGGCGGTTGAGAAAATGGAGAAGCTGGAGTCTTTCAGGTACACTGCTACTGTACCTGCTGCGGGCTTACGTCTCTGCTGATGTCCAGCCAGCTGGGAGCTCAATACCAAGATGCTTCAAACCGTATATCACGGTCTGGCGCAACGACCGACACTATCCTCATTGACTATCAAATTTCCCTCGACACGTCTTCCCCGACCGGTGTTTCTGATACCACCAATACCCCATCTGCAAAACCTCAAAGTCACTGATATCGATCCTCTATGCTACCCCGACGACATATCGCTTCTCGTTCTCGGCTCAAAAAACTTGCGCGACTTGAGGCTTCATTGGAGTCCGCGGATGCGTGACGAGCTTGAGCTAAGCGTCCAGCTCAATTCGTACTTCGGGAGGTGTATGGCTGCAGGATATAAGATTCCCGTGCAACATATCGCATTTAAGAACTTATACGCCCAGCAGACCGAAGACTTCGAGAAGATTTTCGACGCAGAAAGGATTCGAGGAGTGACTATGATCAACACCATGGCGGGTGCTGGTGACGGCGCCGAGACCACCTTTGTGGACGACACCTGGCGTATGAAACCACCCAAGTTTCTTCAGAATATTAAGTCGATGAGACAAGACAGGTGGTCCAGGGTACACTGTAAAATGCTTGGAAAACTTACAGGGCTGGAAAGCCTTTACTTGCTTGACTCGAAGAAGGACACAAGAGAACAATCGAATGGGACAGTGAACGGGGCTCGATCTCAGGGTGCATCTCCGGCTACACCGACTACTCCGGCGAGTGCCAGCGGTTCCGCTGCCAACATGTCTCTTGGCCGAGACTACATCGAGGTCCTTTCAACGAATCATGGACAAACTCTGCGTCAGCTGCTATTAGCCGCACACTGGAGACTCGGGCCCGACGACATTGCCAAACTCGTTCGAAGCTGCCCCAATCTGGAGCAGCTAGGGCTTGGCATCGAGAAATCCGACTTCGACCTCTTTCGTCTCTTGGTTCCTTTCCTCCCTAAACTGTTTGCACTCAGGATCCTGGAGAAACCGGATTCGTCCGCATTCTGCGAGGAACTGAAAGCACACGGTGATGCAGTACATGAAAACAGCACATCGCAGAGCCTATCTAAACCTGAGTATCGCGCCTTAAGGTGGGTGGGCATCTACGATATGGTCTTCAGGGTCGGCAAGCTTCTTCCGCTGGGCGACGTCAGGAATGGCGAGGCATTGTTTACGAGGGTAGTCAAGAGGGTCTCCTCGGATGTTGTGCAGGATATCGAAATCTGGGGACTGGATTCATTGGAGATATAGGTGTTTGGGCGTAATAGCTTCTGGCAGTCAAAGCGTGTATACCCCATTCTGGTCTCAGGTCTCATGACTCTGCAAGGTGACGATGCAATGAACGAAACGATCAGCTGCCTCTGGAGGCTCGTTCTCCGCTTCTCTGTTTAGCCATACGAGTATTCAGTTGGAAGGGTGTCTGCAGGTGTTCACACTACCTCATGCATCACGAGCGGCTATCTCAGTACTGCATGTTGTTTGTTATTGATATCCACTAAAAAAGATCTCACACTACCTTGGATGTTGGTGTTGTAACATAACGTTAACCGTCGAAGCTTTCGGCATTCTTGCCTTTATGAGCGTAAGTCAACCTTTGATGTGCATGCGCCGAGAGGAGGACACTACCTAAGACTCTGCAAAAGCCGTGTCGATCACCGATCACCCATCACCGATCACCGATCACCGTTGCAGCTTCAAGGATGCCAATGTTCAACAGCTAACATTCAACGCGTTGCAGAGCAAAGGCAAGGATGCAATCCAACCCAATTATATCACACCAGCCGTCCACTCTGATCTTCTGAGACGGGTACGGCAGCACACTCTTAGGTACCTACCCTAAGGCACCATGTACAATATTACCTCAGCCGTCTTGACATGTTCAAGGTACGTACGAACACATCGTGAGCGCTGTACTCCACACGCCTCAATGTATGTGTTCTATTCATATTCATATGCATGCATCTAATGTCGTCATTTGTTTCTCGGGATGGGGCTGGGGCAGTCTGCCGTGAACATTACCGACCCCACTGTACTGTATCTCACGTTTGGAGGAATCCTTCAGCACATGCCATCATTGGCCTTAATTTCGTTCCAGCTTCCCGTCTCACTCAGCTCGGTGCGACCCGGGCTTTATGTCATCAAATCCTTAATCTCTTGTCATGTCTCTCATTTCGAGCTTCTATTAAAGTTGATCTTGTACCCGTAGCAGTTATGGCTTCTGCAGTATCATCCTCCTTGAGCTGTGGTCCTACGTAACCATGACGTTTCTCGGCGGCCTTGCGAACTTTGTCAGTATTGCCGCTGTTGTGGTAGCCGCTGAAGACGCATGTGAGTAGCTTTGGCTCGAGAACAGCTTCCGGACGTTGACAGTGTGCTACAGTATTGCCCTTCGTCTTCCACCCGTTACCTCTTGGCTCCATCAAACCTCATGGATGGTCAGTGGTTCGAGCAATCTCTTAGGATCGTACTGACCGCCGATAGGTTTGGGGACCAGATGGTACTGATGGCAGATGGCCTGGCCGGCCACGAGCATGACTTCTACCGCTACGTCAAATCGAGCCCATGGCTCGGGGGAAATGAGGAATACAGTTCGCTGAACGAAGGTTTTCCGTATTGGTTCAACGGACTCGTCCCCTTAGCATACGGACTTGATGATGAGCGGCTCAAGACGCAAGTTCTGTCAGCTGCTGATTACATTATCAATCACGCCGCTCCTGACGGCTGGATCGGACCCGAAAACTCTACGAAAACTCGCAATTTCTGGGCCCGTTATCCCGCCTTCTTAGGGCTGACCCAGCTTGTAGAGGCCGATCCGAGTCAAGCTTCGACAATCATACCCGCCATGCATAAATTCTTCGGTCTCATGCACTCGATGCTCGCCGACAACTACACCGGCTACATCACGCATCCTGGCGACGTGTTTGATGCGCAGTGGGGAAGGGCTAGGTTTCAAGATATGATGATCACGTTGCAGTGGATGTACGAAAATTACCCGGAGAACAACACTCAAATCTTGCTGGACAATATGAAGTACCTCAACGATAAAGCCTTCGATTGGGCTGCTTGGTATAATCCGGAAACGTTCATCAAACAAGACCTGGATACCGTTCCGCTCCATATAACTGTAGAAAACTTTCAATTCGAGCATGGGGTGAACGCTGGACAAGGCTCGTTACCCTGGTGCGGTCTCATATAGGTATATAGCAGCTAACCAGACTTCCCGCATAGGCTTGAAGGCGCCGAGTGTCGTCCGCCGATTTACTCATAATGACACCTTACTGGAGAGTGCTCGCTCGGGAGTCCGTCTTACATTTGGGTATCACGGGGCAGCGTCAGGCAACATTCTCGCAGACGAGCGACTGGTTGGTCTTGGGCCTAACAGAGGCTCGGAGCTGTGCACTGCCGTGGAGACGGTACGGATTTTCCGAATCTCCTCCAGATACTTCAAGCTGATAATTTGCCAGATGTACTCGTTGAGCTATCTCTATCAGACAATGGGCGACAACAACTTCGCCGACCGATGCGAACTGGCAGCGTTCAATGCCTTGCCTGTAATGGTGGGTAACGTCAGGCTTCGGATGTAGTCGCTATGCTAACTGAGCTATAGATGGCGCCAGACTGGTGGGCACACCAGGTGAGTTATGATTAGCATACCTACATTGGAACCATTAATAACAGTTGACGTGGAACAAGTACGTGGCAGAACCTAATTCACCATACTCCCGGAAACTCACCGATGGCCATCCGCCATTTTGGAACGTCAACCCATTAGGTCAAACATACGGCCTTGAGCCAAACTATCCATGTTGTACAGTGAACCACCCTCAGGGGTATCCCAAGTTCTTGTCCGCTTCTTTTGTTGGGATTGGTTCGAACGGTCTAGGACATGCCTTGCTGAGTCCGGCCAAAGTTTCGACCAATCTTGCAAGCGGTAACAAGGTCAGTGTAAGCTGTGACACGACGTACCCGTTTGGAGGCACCCTCGTCTACACAATCAGTGCTGATCAAGCATTCGACTTCTACATCCGGGTTCCCGGATGGTACGTGTCAGGATCCTCTTCGATATCTATAGGTGGTCAGAGCCAGAGCCTCTCCCCGGATGCTTCCACCGGCATGCACAAGGTTTCCGTGCCAGCCGGTCACAGCACTATTACCTATACCCTCGGCGCAAACATTGTCGTCCAGCCAAGAGCAAACGACACGGTGGCCATCACGTACGGGGCGCTGCTTTACGCCCTCGAGATCGGGGAGTCGACGACCGTAAAGCCCGCGCAAGACTGGTCGAAACAGACGGCCTACCCAGATGGCTATGCGCCACCTCAGGCGCACGACTACGTCATCGAGAATGCAACCGTCTGGAGTGTAGCCATTGATCCTTCCACGTTGAAGGTACAGCATGGGAACTCGACGGACGCAACGACGTTACCGAACCCGATCTTCACCCTCGGCGCATCGCCGATCAGCATGAGCGTGCGGGCGTGCGAGATTGCCTGGCCGTTGTGGGCGGGCCTTCCCGATATCCCACCCAAGGTGGCGGACAGGAAATGCTTGGGGACGTCTTTCGAGGCTCGGTTGATCCCTTATGGGGCTGCAAAATTGCATATGGCTGAGTTTCCGACGTTGGATCTCGGCGGACAATGATGATGCGTTACTTGCGTATAATTTAGGGTAGATATATATGAAGCAATGATTGAATGTCCGAATGCGCGCCTACGAGTACGTGTGTAGTCCACTTTCCGGTATCCAGCAAGCACGATCGACGGGACTGTGACGGCTCCTGTGCTGACTGCCTACGTCGAAGTCGTATCTTGTCTCCCCCTTGACTCTCGTCCACCCAGATTTGGGATAAGTCAGGTTTAGCAATCAATAGGCGAAGAAAGAAAGGAAAGACAATTCTCTGATTTGTAGGCTGGAAAAAAGGGGTCAATTGACCAGCGATTGCCACCTTTCTAGAAGTTAGTGTTCATTTGATACACATCTTCACGTTTGTATGACTTTTCTCCCGCCTCTGGAGGTTTTCTGGGCGGGTGCTCCCATGTTTGCGTCTCTTCTTCCTTGTCTGTCTGAACACAGTCGCCCACGTTCTAGTGGGGTCACCTTTACCAGGTCGAGTTCATCAGTTTTCAGCGGAGTTGATTGTCGCAAATAATGTACTCGTGTACCTAGTACCTAGTCTGAGATCTCGGTAGTGGTACGCTAAACTTTAACCCCTTAAGGTATATCGTACCCTTGCCCACTCAAATTATCACCTTGCTGTGTGTATGTACAGTATTCGAACCACTAGCAGTAAACACCAAAGGAGATAGGCATTGGGCGGACGGGAGCGCCTTTGATTCAGAGATGTCTACCACCCTGGAGCCCTTCCCAAGCTTACCGTCTAGCCATTCGGCGGCCTCAAGGATCAGCCCGCGATCAACAGACAAGATACCGCGACCGAGAAGGAAATCAAGTGGATTGGGCGCAGATATCAGAGGAGACACGAGTGCACCGGCGGTGTCCACATTAGAACCTCGGCCGACAATCATCTCTCCACCACTGACCCCAGTATGTGGACTCCCAGGTTCACCGCAGTCCCGCTGCTGATGATTTGCCAATCCACAGCGAAATTCCCAATCCGAGATCTCGAAACCCTACTCGAAACGACGAAAAGCGCGAGGCCTACTCCGACGATGGAAAGACCTCTCTTTCCGCCACACCTGGGTAAATCCTCTCGTCCTCATGACCGTCATCCTCGCCTTGTACGCAATCAATCCCACGCCCTCAAACCCCCTGCACAGCGCCATCTTCATTTCGTACCGTCAACCTCGAAAGGCACTCTCTTTACCCTCGGACCCAGTATATTATGGCAAAGGACCCCGTGATCTCGCCTTTGTGGCCTTTTATATCGTCGTCCTCTCCTTCGCCCGCGAATTTCTCATGCAGCGCCTCATCCGCCCAATGGCAATTGCCTGTGGAATCCGAGGTCGAGCGAAACAGTCCCGCTTCATGGAGCAGGTCTATACGGCCATGTACTTTGCCGTCTTCGTGCCGTTTGGGTTATACGTCATGAGTCGGACGCCGGTCTGGTATTTCAACACGACCGGCATGTTTGAGGGATACCCACACAAAACACTGGAATGGGACTTCAAAGCATACTACTTGCTCCAAACGAGCTACTGGGCACAACAGATGATCGTTCTGATGTTGCAGTTGGAGAAACCGAGAAAAGACTTCAAGGAGCTGGTTGGACATCACATCATCACATTGACGCTCATAGGACTGAGCTACCGATTCCATTTCACGCATATGGGTCTCGCGGTCTACATCACGCACGACGTCAGCGACTTTTTCCTGGCCGTAAGTTCCTCCCTCTATTTCTGTCCCCCTCCCTTCAGGTAAACCCAAACATCCTCTCTAACATGACCGACCGGCAGACGTCCAAGACCCTCAACTACCTCGACCACTGGATCGTCGGCCCGTATTTCGCCTTCTTCATCTTCGTCTGGGTATACGCCCGACACTATCTCAACCTCCGCATCCTCTATGCCAACTTGACCGAATTCCGCACCGTCGGCCCCTTCACGTTGAACTGGGAAGAGGAACAATACAAATGCGGCCTCTCCCAATTCCTCTCTTTCGTTCTCTTGGCCAGTCTGCAGGCCATCAATCTCTTCTGGTTGTATCTGATTATGAGGATTGCGAAGAATTATCTGAGTCAGAGCTTCTTCGTGGATGTTAGGAGTGACGATGAGGATGAGGAAGACGAGGAAGACGAGGAAGACGACAGCGAGGTTGACGAGGCGAGGGAAGAGAAACGGAAGGCGAAAGGCACGGAAAACTCGAATGTGTTGGTCAATGGTGCCCCAGTGGTTGGGAGCAGTGCGGCGAGGAAGGAAGGCGAAAGCTTCGCGGATGCAGTCACGGATGAGCGGAAAAAGGACTTGTAAGGGCTACTGTAGATATTCTTCCCTTTCTTTCTTTCATGACATGTATTATAATTACAGTACCTTCGAAAGGGACGTGCATCAGCTTTAACAGCTTAGGCTCGGACCAGCTTGTCCTTTCAACTTGGGTTGTAAGATATTCCAAAATGATGGTCGAATGTTGATATAAGGCTCCGCTTACTCGGGACATTTGGTACCACCACCGAGCTGTTTACGGTCGTATCTCTCCTTGAGGCAAGCACAGGATCATTCAAATGTCAATCGCAAAGCCGTGATTCGTCAGTGACACAATTGAGCTCACGGGTCTTCTCTCTTTCCCAGCGAATTTGCACAGTCAGCCAAAGCCATCAGTACCTGAAGGAACAAACATCGGCGAAACAATTTTCCGTGGAGTAGTTCACGATGCCGGACCAAGCTTGTTGTTTCAAACCTTTTGATTATGTTAGCAAACACAGTCAACACACAGAGGGCACTGGCCGAATGAAGACCTCAACTTACCCACCAAATGTCCAAGAGCCAAGCATCGGTTCAAAGTGGCAGCTCGACGTACGCGGAGTGGAACGGCGCCCGGCGTGAGAGGCCATGGTTACTCCCATCCGTGAGCATGCGCGTACCAAGCTGCAGCATGTGCAGTGAACTGTCAGAAAACGTGCTGCTACGATGCTAATTTAGAGTAGAACCGCAAACTTCGGCATCTTCAAGGCGTTTGCCTACGAAATCTGACCTTGTCTCAGGTGCCAAGTCGATCGCGGGGAAAGACAATAGATGATGAGTCTCTACCGTCTGCGTTCATGTCACCGGCGAAGCTGGTGGCTCAGCGCGAGACACACAGACTTGAGCACTCTAGATCTTCAAGCGATATTAAGTCTCCACCACCAAAGGAAGTCTACTCGAGGAAAGAATCACTCAATGAATCGATGCATGCCTCGGCAGAGACACGACCCCCAATCGGCAGGCTGCGGAGGAGAAGCACGCTCAATTGGACTGGAGCGAGTCCGGCGGTCAGACAAAAGAAACTCGAGGACGTGACGGGAAGCAGGATGGCGGACACTTGGTTTTCGTTACACTGCAGGGGCGTTGATGAACCAATTTACGTGAGCGAGACGGTTGAGAGAGCTATGAACCCAGACTTCCGATTCTTCGACATCCACGCGTGGGGCCCGTTAGTGACTCGCATGGACGAGGTGACTGTCCGGTTCTGGGCGAAGACCGAGCTTATGAACGACTACCGATTGCTCATTGAGCTTGACTTACATCTTGGGTCTTTGCAATTCATTGGTAGATCGGTATGCGTCTCTCACAATGTCACACGGAGCAAGTGAAGCTGAAATTGGAGAACAGCTGGAGAGCTTCCACCATCCGTTGCCATCGAACTGCATAGTCTTCTACCTATCGGATGGGGTGTACACCGCTTTCACGGACTTGCCAGCCCAAGAACCAGCACCATCGTCGCTCAAGTCTTCGCGGGGCCTCGGTCATCATGTCCAGCCAACATCGTCGTTTGATGCTCTGATGCGTTTGGCAAATCTTGACGACTGCATTCAGGATGCCCTGGCCACGCGTGAGAAACTTGCTTCGCAAATCAGTACGATCTTACAAGAGAATCACGACTCTCTAAATACAGTCAACGAATCAAGCCAGTCGAAAGAGTCTCTCGCGTACGTCCAGCGCTCAGTAACCGCAGAGAGGAAGCAACTCCGAGCAGCGACGACAAGACGTAGCGAACTCCAAGCCAGTCTCCAAGCCAGACGTCAAGCCATGCATGGAGGCGCCGAAATCCAGCAAAAAGCCCAGGATTATCTGAGCGGAGCTCAGGGTAAGCTCAAAGAATGCCACGCCCTCGTTTCCCAAAATCACGAGGAGATTCAAGGCCAAATCCAACGCATCTGCGAAGACATCTCACGAATATACCCCATCGACCCCATAGCACACAAACCTTTGCTCTTCTCGATCCGCGCCCTCCCACTACCAAACTCGAACTACTCCGATACCACCGCCGACGACGACGCCGCTATCGATGCCGCCCTCGGCTTTGTCTCCCACCTCGTCTACCTCCTCTCCTTTTACCTCTCCGTGCCTCTTCCCTACCCGATCCAACCGTACGCCTCACAGTCTTTCATCAAGGACCCCATCTCCATCCTCTTACCGACCCAACGCACCTTTCCCCTCCATCGCAAATCCAGCCTCACGTATCGATTCGACTACGCTGTTTTCTTGCTCAACAAGAATATTGAGCTCCTAATGGCGAGGCAGGGGCTGAAGATGTTAGATGTCCGACATACGTTGCCGAATCTCAAGTACTTGCTTTATGTTTTGACGGCGGGGAGAAAGGAGGTGCCTGGAAGAAAGGCCGGCGGCGTGAGGGGCTTGTTGGGGGGAGCGGATGGGATCGAGACCCCAATGTTGATGTCGAGGAGCGAAAGTCAAGATAGTGTCCATGCCGGTGACGAGTCACGGATACGAACGATCTTGGAGAAGGATGAAAAGGGCAAGGTGAAGGGTGCTTCGCTTTCCGCTTCTCGCTTGATGACGGGTACCTTGACGGCGACAGGGCTGGAAGTGTCATCGTCATCAATTTACTAGGTGTAGCTCGGTCTACAACCATGATTGTCGAGGTCATGTTGAGCTAGCAGAATTGTAGGTGGTAGAATTGTCGGTTACGAGTATATCCTGCAGGCCTTCTGGGCATCCTCTTGTGACGATGCTGTAACAAGTTAGGTACTAAAACGAAGTCAGTATAACTGTAAGCAGTGATGTTCTGATTTATAGGGTAATACTGTATGAGTGACCATATTCAGAGGAGCCATGGTACCTTAGGGCTGGCTCCGTAGTGCCTTAGGTAAGGGAAGTAGTGTGCTTACGTAAGCGCCGACTTGAAAAGCGGCATTCAAACTCGCGCCCTCATATGGCCCCAGCGGGAGGGCCAAAGGTCCGGAGCAATTAGAGATGAGCTCTTAGATATGAGTTTGGATAGTGTGTATGACCATGCAACTACGAAGTAATATTGTCCAATACATATTGTCGCACCGCATGCGATCGCCTGTCAATCCAGCGCTTATCCAAACAGTCGGGAACGGCCACAATTGACCAATCGGTCGTCGCGCTGACGCGGCGGAAACATCGCCATGACTCGGAGCGATGATGCAGGTGTGCGGCACGAGGTTTTATCTGTAATTCGTCCGGGTGCTATACACCTCCTTCGATTTCCTGCGCCGCCCACGAACAGGACGTGCAATTACGAAGCTTGAGCATGAGCAGGACGAGGGAAATCTCCTTCGTTGAAGACTCACCTTACATCGTGCTCCCAGCGCCAGTCTCTGAGCTTGGATCACTCCTCTGGTGACCGGTCCCTCCTGAATACGATCAGATTTTGAGATCTGCTTCTAGGAGTGTGTACGGGTGCACCGTCAGGGGTAGTTCCAAACTTCAGGATGGATATGAATGCGCCACAGCAGCAGCATTATCGCACGGAGAATCCAGGACAGAGGTCCGAAGATCGGTCAAGAGACGAACGGAGTCAGAGGAATGAAGTAAATCCGGCGAACAATCCAAGGTACTCATATATGGACAGCCCGGACGAGCTAGACGTGCCATTGTTCTTCTCCTCGGCGGACCCTAGATCCCAGACATCTCGCTCGGAGAATCTACCTACGAAACCACAAGCGCCACCACATTCTCCTTACCCAGTGGAGAAAGCTTCAATAGATCCAACACTATCCCCATACAACTTCCCGCCTCCACAAGAGACGCACCCTGCGCACTTGGCCCCGTATGCCAATCCTGCGCCGTTCCCAGACACATACAATGCCTTGAGATCATCCCAAGCTCCTCCTCCATCAAGCCAAATACCGTCGAGAGGTCAGCTTGTGTCTCCTACGTTAGTGTCTACCATTGCAGACAATACGGACGAGGCTGCAACTGGAGCAGGAATGTTAGCCGAGACCGGTCCAAACACACGGGAATCTCAATGGAGTCTACCCCAGGCTATGCACGCTCCTATATACAACCCAGACTCATTGAGTGGGCCCAACGGCGTAGCAGCTGCCAACCACCAGCCAGGACAATCTGTGCACCCCAACATGGAACTCAACAATGGGCAGTGGAGGCATGGCTTGTGTGGATGTGAGACATCAATATGTGCTCTTGGAATCTGCTGCCCCTGTATGTTATACGGCAAGACGGAATATCGCCTTTCTCGACGGGCGGCAAAGAAGGATCCCACCGACCTACTGGGCTACACCACGTGCAACGGCGCATGCGGTCTGATGGCCGTAGCGTGTGGGCTTCAGTGTCAGTGGATTGCTTGTCTATGTCTAATCTGTTTATTGACTGACCGAGATACAGGGGTTCTGGCAGCAATAGAGCGTACACGAATCCGCAAAGCATTCTCCTTGGAAGGAAGCATTGGGTCCGATTGCCTTACTTCCCTCTGTTGTTGCTGCTGTGTCCTGATGCAGAACGAGCGCGAAGTTCGAGATCGGGAAGAGTCGATAAGAAGGTACGCTGGCCCCGCGAGGGGGCCCGGCACCGAAGCCTATTTGGTTCCTGGCACCATGGTGTATGCGCCGCCGCCGCGATAAGGGAATGTTATATCTCGGCTGCCGTGACCGATAATGTGCACTTGACCTTAACAGCCAGGCGAGCAAGTACGCAGTTTGCTGAACAGCAAAAACTCGTCGCAGCCAGAGACGCCCAAGGACGAAGGGTGATTCCACTTGTGGCTTAGATTAAGAGACAATATTCACCGAGCTTGGTATCCATCGCCGCGATGAAATCGTCTGCAACGTGGTGTGGGTCCAAATTCAGACATGGATGGGCCTAGGTGAAATCCAGTCTAGCGGACAAACATACCAAGGTACCCGTACGGCCTGCGTCGAGGATCAAGAGAGAGCGGGGCAACCGGTGGCAGGATTGGAAAGATAGCTTTCCTACGAAGTCTCACTGCTCAGCTCCGCGAACGGCTCGTCGTCGACCCTGACAACGAGCGAGGTCCAGCTGGCTGCTTCGAACGCGTGGAAGGTGGAGAAAGGGTTCAAACATTTGAAGCTGAGATGGTTTGCGTCAGAGATCCCGGCAATTGTACAGACTCTGGCTTCGAAGCTGCGAATGGTCCAGAATTCCAAGCGTTCACCCGTCTGTCGCGATCGACCTAGGCGGCTTTTTTCCCATCAGTTGCGCTTGTTGCAGCATAAGACAGGCTAGACCAGCACCTTGGTTGTTTCTGTTCACCGCTTGCTTTCCTAACTTGCTGATACGCTTCTGCTGTTGCCAAGCCACTGTCTAAAACCGTTCACCTTCGTTGTTTTGGTGGAAACCTTCACGATGCTTCTCTAATTTCTTATAAGCGCTGGGTTTTGCTGTCCCCTTCCGTGAAACTTGTACTATTCTCGCAGTATCGCTTCGTTTTCCGAGGAGGGAGCCTGAGTTCCTCTGTATGAATACAGCCCAACCTACTTTGGTATATATCAAGCAATACAGGGGAGACAGGTAACCCGACAGCTAGATATTCTCATTGATTGAATCATATACAATCGGCAACATCGGCGTTGTCTTAGTATCAGCCACAATAGAAGACGTGAAACCATCACGCTCCAACACCAGCCCGTGCCCTGGAGAATACTTCTAAGTAGACATTTACACTTCTATAGCGAACATCATCTACAACGCAGCCACCGCCCCAGCTCTCGACTCCACCTCCCCTACTTCAGCCATCGGATCAGGCGCCGTATACCGATCCGTCCTCAGATCCGCATGCACCACACTGGCCGGCCACGTCTGCGCGAACTGCGCATCCAGTATATTCGACCACGCGATCCTGACACCCTGCCCGCCGCTTCCCCCCTTCTCCCCCTCTGCCACAACCTTCCCCTTACTCCCA
>JAABUU010002766.1_pt1 | contig 24094 bp, 24 predicted proteins | sample 5559301 | NCBI WGS metagenome assembly JAABUU01 (sample SAMN10711884, study PRJNA513360) | rock metagenome | isolation source: Antarctica rocks | place: Antarctica: Victoria Land, Richard Nunatak white | reverse complement strand
CCGGCGGCGGCGCCGGGCTGCAGGCCGACCTCAAGACCTTTGCCGCGCTCGGGGTGTTCGGCGCCAGCGCGGTGACGGCGCTGACCGCGCAGAACACCCTGGGCGTACGCGGGGTGCAACCGGTGCCGGCGGCTTTTGTGTTCGCCCAGGTCGACGCCGTCCTTTCCGACCTGGACGTACGGGCCGTGAAGACCGGGATGCTCGCTACCAGCGAGGTGGTCACGGCCGTCGCCGGGCTGGCCGCGGCGGGCCGGCTGCCACACCTGGTCGTCGACCCGGTGATGGTCGCCAGCAGCGGGGATCGGCTCCTGGAGCAGGCAGCGGAACGCGCCTACCTCGAGCTGCTCCTGCCGCACGCCGCCGTGCTCACCCCGAACCTGCTCGAGGCGCAGGTCCTGCTGGGCGCGACGATCGGCACCCTGCAGGAGCAGCGGGAGGCGGCGCGCGCGCTCGGGCAGCTCGGCCCGCGCATGGTCATCGTCACCGGCGGCCACCCCACCACCGACACCGGCGACGAGGCGGTCGACGTCGTCTGGGACGGCCACCGGCTGCGCGAGCTACGCGGCGCGCGCATCCGCACCGCCAACACCCACGGAACCGGCTGCACCTTCGCGGCGGCGATCGCCGCGGGCCTGGCCCTGGGCGCTGATGTCGGCGCCGCGGTCGACCGGGCCAAGGCCTACGTCCTACGGTCCCTCGCCGGCGGTGCGAGCTGGCGGCTCGGCGGCGGGCACGGGCCGCTGGACCACTTCGGGTGGACCACCTGAGCGTCGCCACCCTGCCGCCCCCGGGTCGCTGCTGGAACGGTCCCAGCTGCCCAGCTCATGACTGCTCTGGCTGCCGGCGGCGCATACTGGTCGCGGTGCAGCTCTCCACGGAGGTTCTGATGACGCTCCCCACGCCGTTCCCCCAGCCCGACCCGCTGCCGCCGGATCCGACCACTCCCGTCGAGCCGGCCCCGGTCCCGACGCCTACCGATCCCGAGCCGGCGCCACCGATGTAGGGCCCGCCGCCCTGCCCTGAGTGCATGAGGTCGTCCCGACAGCCGGACCACCGACGGGACGCCCCCAGCACCCCCTTCGAACGCTCTCGCCCGGCGCTACGCGGTTCCCGTATGACCCGTCCGGTTATGAGCCCGGTGAACGGAGGTCAACCGGGACGCTCCTGCTGTCACGGCCCGGCGCCGGCCGGCGCCGCCGGAGGCTCGAGGGCGGCGGCAAGCTCCGCGGCTGTGGGCAGCGCGCCGCGCTCCTGCGGCGGCAGGGTGTCGTAGGTGTAGTCCGCGACAGCCAGCGGGGCGGGCGCGCCGGCCAGGGCGTATCGGACCAGAGTGTCGTTGCGGCTCTTGCACAGCAAGATCCCGACCGTGGGGGCATGCCGGTCGCCGCGCCGCAGCCGGTCGTCGACTACCGCGACGTAGGTCCCGAGCTGACCAACGTAGGCCGGGTCAAACCGGCCAATCTTGAGCTCGACGACGACGTAGCGCAGCTGCTCGACGTTGAACAACAGCAAGTCCAACACCAGCTCGTCACCGTCGACGTCGAACCGCACCTGCCGGCCGACGAACGCCATCCCGTGCCCGAACGCCAGCAGCGTGTCCTGCAGCCGGTCCATCAGCGCCTGCTCGAGCTCGCGCTCCGCGACCCGCCCGGACAGCGCCAGGTGGTCGAACACGTACGGGTCGCGCACCAGCTGCTGCGCCAGCTCCGAGTCCGGCGCCGGCAGGGCGTCTGCGAAGTTCGACGGCGCCGACCCGACCCGCTCGACCAGCCTGGTCTCGACCTGGTGGACCAGCACGTCCCGGGACCACCCGTACTCGCCCACGGCCGTCGCGTACCAGTCCCGCTCCTGACGGCTGGTGAGCTTGTCGAGCAGCACCCGCACATGCCCCCATGGCAGTTGTCCCACAGCCTGTGGGACAACTTCGGTGTCTGGCCATGCCGCGGCCAGGGACCGCATGTAGTGCAGGTTGCTGCGGGACCAGCCGCGCTGGTCCGGGAATTCCGCTCGCAGGTCCTGTGCGAGCCGGTCGATCACCCGGCTGCCCCAGCCGGCCTGCTCCTGTCGGTCCAAGATGTCCCGGCCGACCGACCAGTACAACTGCAGCAGCTCACTGCTGGCTGCCCGGGCCGCCCGCACCTGCGAGGTACGCACCCGGGCCTTGAGCTGCTCGAGCAGCTCGGCGTAGCCGGCCGGCACCGGCAGCAGCCCGCTCACATGCACCGCGCCCGGTCGCACCGGGTGTCGGCCCGTCGGGCGCTCACGGCGGCGGCCCGAGGTGCACGACCCCTCGCCCAGCCTGGCTGTCCCACACGCGCCGAGAACTGATCTGGTCAGCGGCGCGCACCTGCAGCACCACCCCCTCCCCCGCGCCCGACGACGCCCGGCGCCGGGCCCGGCCCAACGCGGCCGTCGCGGCCTGCTGGCTGGTGTGGCCGCTGACCACCGCCACCGGCCCGTGCTCGGGATCGGCCGGGTCGGCCTCCACCACAAACCAACGCGACCGGCCCCGTGAGCGCACCACCACCGGCGCCCCGCCGACCGGTACCGGCACCCCCGCCGCCACCGCTACCGGTGCCTCTCGCGCCGCCTCCGTCGTCGTGGCCACCCGCTCCGCCGGGCGGCCCGGTGCCGGCGTAGCTGTGGCTGGAGGCGCCGGCGTCGTGGTCTTGCCCAGCGCCCGGTAGATCGAGGTGCGGCTCACCCCCAGCACATCGCCGATCTGCTCGACAGTCAGCTCCCGCGCGTCATACATCCTGCGGGCCTGCCGGACCTGCTCCGCGGTCAGCTTGGACGGCCGGCCCCCGACCCGCCCCCGTGCCCGCGCCGCCGTCAGCCCGGCCACTGTCCGGTCCCGGATGATCTCCCGCTCGAACTGGGCCAGCGCCCCAAACAGGTGGAACACCAGCCGCCCCCCGGCCGTCGTGGTGTCGATGTTCTCCCGCAGCGACCGGAACCCCACCCCCCGCTCGTCCAAACCGGTCACCACCTCGATCAGGTGCCGCAACGACCGGCCCAGCCGGTCCAGCCGCCACACCACCAAGGTGTCCCCCGGCCGCAACTGCTCCAGCACCGCATCCAGCTGCGGCCGCCGATCCAACGCCCCCGACGCATGATCGGTCCACACCCTCCAGCAGCCAGCCGCGGTCAGCTCGTCGACCTGCAGGTCCGGGTTCTGCTCGAGCGTCGACACCCGCGCGTAACCCAGCAGGTGCGCCATACCCCGGACCGTACCGCAAACCTCCTTCGTGGCCTGTTCACGGCACATAGGTTCCGGACACCAGTTGCGCACCTTGCTCCTCGCCACAGCACGCTGGCCAGCCAGCCGCATCAGGTCGATCGACCGCGCGAGCTCAGACCGGCTCACAAACGAGCCATTTCGCTACGAACCCCGAGCGTCGCCGGCGGCCATCCAGATCCTGGCGTTCTGACTGTGGTGGACCATACCGACCGCCAGCCTGTCCGCTGTCACGCTGAGGTACTACGACCGGCAAGGGCTGTCGCTGCAGGTAGCCCGGTCCCCCAGGCTGCTGGCGTCAGGGGAGCCGTACGAAGACCTCGGCTTGCGCCAAACTCAGGCCTATGGACGGCATGACCACTCCGGCTTGTGTAGTACACTATTACTGTGGGGGTGACCTGGGCGGCCAGCGCCGACAAGCACGGCATCGCGCACGAGGACGCGCTGCACGCGATCGGTAACGCTTCCTACGTCGAGTCAGCGTTCGACGAGCCACGGATCCCAGGCCGCGTTCGGCCGACGCTGTTCATCGGACCGCCACGCCAGCTCGGCGGCCCGTTGTTGGAGGTCATGGTGGAAGTAGTGCCGCCGCGTGACCTGCACGTCTTCCACGTGATGATCGCCCGCCAGAAGCACCTCGACCGGATGGGAGAGACCCCGTGAGCACCGAGAAGGACTACCAGCTGTCCGCCGACTGGGCCGAGAAGGACATGGCGCTGAAGCCGGCCTCCACCACTGCGCTACGCGGACAGGCCGCTGCCACGTTCGGCCGCGACCTGCTTGAGCGGGCAGGCGGGGGACGACCCTCGATCGATCCGAAGGCGCGACCGGGTCAGCACTCCCCGGTGCGGCAGGTTCGGCTGCCGACCGAGGTGAATGACCAGCTGGCCGCCCTCGCGCACGCCGAACACCGCAGCCCCAGCGACGTCATCCGCGCCGCGCTGGCCGATTACATCGCCGCCCACAACGCCAGCTGACGAGCTACATCCGGCCCGCGAACAGCGGCGCATGGTGAGCACCCGACCGGTCCGGTGGCAGTGGCACCGCCGTGGCGCGGGTGGTCCCTGATGCAGCAGCCCTGCTCGGGGTCGCCTCCCTGACGTTGGGGCCGGCAGCGGCCTGGCCGTCGGTGCTGCCCGCCGTCGCTGCCCCTCGCTGCCCTGTCCCCGCTGCTCGTGGTCCGCCTGACCCGGCACCGTGCCCCGGCACTGTGGCCTGGCGTCGACCTCCCCCTGGTCGCGGTTCTGGTAAGACGTGCTGCTTGCCGTCATAGCACCCCGGTCCGGCCAGACCGCCAGCCTTGGCGGTACCGGCGCGCTAGCCGCAGGGCCCTATCGAGCTGACAGCAACAGGGGTGATGCCTGGGCGGCGACCTCCCAGTACACAGCCGGGACACGGGCGAGCGGGTGTGGACGTTCAACCCACAGCGCATCGCTCGGCAACCGCAGACGTGGGCGTGAGACCCGATCGCCGAGCTGGCCGGGGTGGAGGTCGCCGGGCGCCCTGCCGCGCACTCCGTAGTTGCCGATAAGGACTGCGCACCTCCACTCACCGCTTGGAAGCTGGCGTGCCCTGCGGACGTGCACGCGACGCCCGGGGTCCAGGCGCTCGCGTCGAGGCATTTGATGATCGCCCACCGAACGTTAACCCGTATAGCCCTTCACAGGCCTCGTCAATTGGCAACTTGAACAGATGCGGGCCCGCGATGACCATAGGCTCCGCACTCCCGTTCATTTCAGTACAAAGCGAGGTACCCGTGCGCGCGCTGGTCGTCGGCCTCTTGGCGGGTGCGTTCCTGCGCCTATTCTATTGGAGCGTTCGCAATGAGTGGCCAGCGGCCTACTCGTCGGTGCAGAGTGCGCTCGAGGCGCAGGAACGGGAGCGCCTTTCCAAGTACCTGCTCCTTCGCGTGGCTCCCGTCTTCCTCGTCGGCGTCTTCGCAGCGGTTACGGCCGATCGGCTGCGCGCCTCTACGGGGATCGCGCTCACGGCCATGCTTCTTGTTGAAGTTGCTGGCAGCAACGGGCTTGCGGCGGCCCGGCTCTTGTTCGTCGGCCGCGGGCGCAGCCCGAGGGGTGGACTGCTCAGCTATCACGTCACCGTCGCCGTGGTCGTTGTCCTGGGAGGCCTTCTCGCCCTTCCGACTCACCGATTCATCGCCGCTGCGGTCCCCAAGCCGGCCGAGCTCCCAGCCGCGGCTTGGACAGGGCTGTTTGCGGCGGTCCTTGCCGTCTCAGCGAGGCGTCTGGTCGGCAGCAGCACGAACCAAGACAGAGACCTCGACCGCGGCCGAAGCGACGTCGGCGAGGACCTGCTGCGGTACGCGAGACAGGCTGCCGCCCGTCAGGACTGCGACGCCGATGTGGTCGAGGCGATTGTTACGGTGGAGGGCCTTCAAAGGCCGCGGTGGTTTCGCAGACTTGAACGCCTCAAGGGCCGCGTGGTGGCCGCCGGGACCTACGGCGTCGGGCAGGTGTCAGCACCCGCTCCGATCAGTGACGAGGCGTCTATAGACGAGCTCTGCCGACGCTTCCGGGGCTACTTCCCCGCGAGAAGCGGGTACGGCACGGTCAGAACCGCGCTCTTCGAGGCGCGTGTGGAGGAGCACAACCCTGACCCTGTGTTTTTAGGACTGGTGTCGGCCGAATACCGGCGACTCGTCCAGTATCCGCATGCCAAGTCTTTGCAGACGGCCCGCGACGGTCGGCCTGAGATCGAAATCCTCCCGCCGGTCCGAGTCAAGCGGAATTGGCAGTTGCAGGGCACGGCGTGGCTCCCGGACGGCGAGGTTCTCCTGGCAGCGCTGCACGAAGGTTGTGAGGGTCCGACTCGGGCGGAAGTCACCTCGGACGCGCCGTTGGGCGGCCGCTGGCGATGGCAGGCGGAGGTCCCGTTAAACGTTTGGAGTGTCTGGGTGTGGGGCGGCCAGAGCCCTCAGCCCACGCTTGGCGACCCGAATCGCACAGCACAGTTGGACCTGTCCGGCTACTGACGATCGGGCACGCCAGCCTCGTTTAGCTGCCAGTCGCTGTCGAGCCGTCGTCAGTCAGCACGGCCACGTTGCGTATTTTTGGGACGACCTCAGGCCGACCTGGAAGCGACCGAGGCAGACTCTGGCGCGCCTGTCCGCCCCCCTGCTCCTGCTGGCCCCGCCAGTGGTGGTCGAAGCGTGCGTCGCCGACAGGCCTACTCACCAATACACGGGTGTCGACGTCGCCCGAGGACAGCACGTCGAGAACCCGTTGAGCGGCGCGAAGCTGAACGGCGGCGCGGCGCCGACTCGTCATCCGCGGGCAGCTAGAACGGAGTCCCGCCAGGTTGTGAAGGCGTGGAGGGTGTCGATGTCAAGGGCCTCGACTGCCTCCCGTGCCCTTCTGGTCCAGGCACCTCGCCGGCGGAGGCCATTCTCGGTGACGAGGAGCGCAGCTGCACGCGGGTAGCGGCCAATCGAAGCGGTGAGTCGGTTCAGGAGGTGCTCACGGAACTCGCGGTGCGCCGCTAACGCCTCCTCAGCCTGGTCTCGGTCAGGGGAGATGCCGGCGTGGGCGACGCGGTGACGCAGGAAAACGAGCCGGGTGCGCCACCTCTCGACCGGGGAGTTGGCGTTCGTCGTCCAGTTGCCGCGGATACGATCGTGGTACTTCGTCCGCACTCTGGTCAGTAGCGGCGCGGTGAACTCCGCGGCCGCCTCAGCTGGTGTCATTCCCTCCTCCCAGCACAAAGCCATCAAGACCGCGTCGAGCAAAACTTCACTGGCGGTGTACAGAAGCATCACCGCTGACCGAAAGTCACCCGCCTGGTTGAGCGCGGTGTCGGCGTCCGCCTGCAGTTCGATAATGGCGGTCGCCGGGTAGTCCATGGACCGCTGAAGAAGGAAGTTCGCGATCTTCGCCTTGCTTGTTGGGCTGGCCGGCGGCGGCATGCCGCGCTGCCCAGCGACGGCATACGCGTTGATCACTAGCGACCCGTCGCTGTCCCACCCACCGCGCGCCGGGTCCGCCGGACGGGTGGCGCCGACGATCATCGGCCCGAGCCGCTCCCGCGCAGGGGTCGGCAAGGGCAGATGCTCCGTCAGCCGGTATGCCGTAACGATCTGGCGCAGGCCGTCGATACAGCGGGTGAGGTTGGGACCCATGACTTCCCCTGGAGGGGCCGGAACCCATGCGTCGCCGTGCGGGACGACGAGCGGCGTGACCATCTCGACGACGGTGTATGCGGCGAATGGCTCGTCGGGCGCGGCTTCCTCCCGTGTGAAGTCGGGATGACCGAGCTGAGGCGCGAAGCGGCGAACAACGTGCAGCAGATCCTGCACGTTCTGCGTGATCAGCGAGTGCTGGCGCTGCCCGCGGTGGAATCGGATGGAGGCAAACAGGTCAAACGCCAACGCCGGGTGCAAGCGGACGGACGGATCGTCCTCGTCGTAGTGCAGCACGATCTCGTCGAGTTGGCTGTACCCGAGCAGTTCGCCGCCGAAGTGCACGACGTGCGCACCATCGCTGGCCAGCGCCAGCGGATCCGGATAGCACGCGAAGAATGTCGCAAGCCGTGGGTACCACGCCTGCTTCGCGGTCGCCGTAGCCACGTGCTGCATTGTCTACCATCGCCGCGCCCCGTTGGCCGCGGGTGACGACGCGGCACGGCAACGCCGCCATAAGACGGGCTGGTCAAGGCAAACACTTCGCGCACACTCAGGCCGGTCCTGCGCCGCCCGCGGCGGTAGTTCCGGGGCTTCACCGGATCCGGGACCGGACGGATCCTCCATCGGACAGGATCCGGCGTCCCGCGCTCGGCGAGCGGCCACATAGCGCTACCAGAACCGAGCCCACTACCCCTGCGGGTTACAGCCGCATCAAGTCGATCGGCGGCACGTGCCCGGACCAGCCCACAAACGAGCTTGATTACGGAACGGCTTCGTGACGCGGGCCACCGCTACGTGACGTCGACGCGCCATACCCGCCGCCGCCGCGGCGTCAGCCCTTGCGCATCGCCACGCGAGGCCACCGGTCCAGTCCCTGCTCCGCTTCCCGCTTCCGGATCGCACGTAGGCCCTTGGTCCACTCGTGGTCCTCAAGGATGCGGAAGCCACACCTGCAGTAGTAGGGCGCGTTCCACGGCACCTGCTCGAACGTCGTCAAAGTCAGAGCGGCCATGCGGTTGACTGAGGCGTGCACGGCAGCGCGCTCCAAGAGAGCGCGCCCGATCCCCCGGCGGGCGTAATCAGGGTGTACCGACACCTGCTCTACGTGAAGGCTGCCGTCCACCGGGTCCGCGACGAGATAGCCGGCTGGCTGGTCGTCTGGGCCAACTGCTACCCAGGCAAACCCGGCTCGCCGGCAGCGGTCGAGGACGCTGACAGGGAGAGGTGCGTCCGCAGCGATCTCCGGCATCCCGACATCTGCGAAGCACAGACCCGCCGCACTCTCGATCTCCCGCAACGCCAACAGCTCCTCCTGCCGAACAGGCCGGATGCGAGGGGGCGTGAACAGGGTCTGCGGCTGGTCCACACTTGGCATCTTGCAGCACGGCGACGCCGTAACATGCCCCTCTCTACGCAAGGGCCGGCTCGCACGGGGAGGATCACCGGAACCGGCCGGAACGTCCGCAACTGCCGATGAGCGGACGTATCACGAGACAGTCGCCGCGCGGTTCAGGGCTCGCGAAGAGCCACGCCGGACGTACCTCCGCCGCGGACCGCCACTTGAAACCCTGCCGCAAACTTGGTGCAAGAACGGGTAGCGGTCAAAGGGGCTCTTCGAAGTTGAGGGGGAAGTAGCCCTGAGCAGTCGGTGGCCCGGCGGTGGCACCGGGTGCAAGCGAACCGTACGCGGCGGCATTGGTTGTCGAGGTTGCGGAAGCCGTAGGCGGTCCGTGCGGCGGTCTTCACGGTCCGGTTCGTGGCCTCTGTCGTGGCGTTGGTGACACCGGTTTCCAGGAAGCCCAGGACCTCAGGCCACCACGCTTCGATGGTGCTGGCGAGCCGTTCGAGCTCGGGCACGGCGGAGTGGGCGCACCAGCTGTTGAATCGGAACAGCTGATGGGCGACGTCGTGCCGGGTGCCGCCGGTCTTGGCCAGGGCGAGGAGCTTGCGGAGCTCTTCCTTGGCGATCCACGCGGACAGGATCTGCCCGGACGGGTCGTTGTCGATCAGGCCGTTCCACATCTTGCTGAACGCCTCCGGGCTGAGGTGTTCCTTGGCGCGGAGCAGCCGGGTGCGTTTGGCCCAGATCGGGTCCTTCGCGGTCCCGCGGTGCCCGGTGGTGTCCAGGGTGACCCGCCGGCGGACCTCGGTGACGGCCTTGTTCGCCAAGGACACCAGGTGGAAGTGGTCGGCGACGATCAAGGCGTTGGGCAGGGCCTGGCGGACCGCTGCCCGGTAGGTCGCGCACGGGTCCATCGCGACGATCTGAATCTGGTCTTTCCAGTCCTGCCCGCGCTCATCGAGCCAGCCGATGACGTTGTCCTTGCGACGGCCAGAAGCCTGCCCCAGCAGTCCTTGCGGGCCGGCGAGGTCGACGAAGTTCGTCTCGAACCGCTCCAGCTTCAACCAAGCGCCGGTCGCTTTGCAGCGGGTCCAGCGGGGCCGGCCGCGGCGGGTCTCATCGTCCCCAGCACGGTCACGGCCGTCGGCTCGGTCAGCAGCGCCTGTGCGTGCACGATGAACGCGCCGTGCGCGATCGGCCAGCTCATCAGCCCCGCACCAGCGACGCTGACCGCCTGACCGTCGCCGACCGCAGCACCCACCTGCCGACGCAACCGGCCGGTGATCCGGGCACCCGCTGGGAGCTCCGCGATCTGCTCGGTGAAGACCTTGCGCGGACACCGCCGTTCCCTGCAGGCGTACTGGACTTTGTGCCAACGGACCGCGAGGCGCTGTTCGCCGTAGGGCAGGTCCCGCGGTGAAGTCGTCCGGCGTTGCCGGACCGAACTCGACACGAGGCCGCAGGCGGGGCAGAACGCCGCCGCCGGGTCGGTCGTCACCACGTGCACCAGCCTGGCCGCACTGGCAGGTCGGTGAGCTCCTACCCGGGGGTAGGAGCTGACGTGCTCGACGTGTCGGACCGCTACTCCGGGCAGGCCAAACAAGATGGACGTACCGTCGGGACTCACTCGTGGCTCCTTGTGTTCTCGGCTCAGAATCACCGAAAGCATCGAGGGGCCACGGGTCTCAACCCGGGACCCCAGAGCTCACAAGATCGTGTCCTTCCCCCCCCAACTTCGAAGAGCCGTCAAAGAAGGCCGAGACTTACGCCAGTCGACCGCGATACGCTGCGGCCGTCGGATGGTGTCGCGTCTTTTCAGCGGCACTTGCGGGCGGCGGGGGACTGTGTCGGCGGAGTGGTCAATGCGCCGCGCGCGCGGGTCCAGCGCCGGTTCTCCTACCAGATACTGAGGGTCCCTATCCGGTAGGTGGAAACGCAGGACCGCTCCTGACCATGCGAGTGCACGTGCTTGTCCCACCGCGCGTAATGTCTGCTCCCTGCTTGGCTGATACACACTCCTGCGCTCGGGAACGCGTCCGGCAAATCGTAAGTGCCGTGATGGGGCGCTAAGACCACCTCGTACTCCGTATTCATCGCCCTCAGTGCTGCGCGCAGTATGTCTGGGTGGGCGTCGCCGAACGCAGCGAAATGGCTGTTCCGCTCGCCCATTATCAGACTGAGATCGTTGTTGGCCCGCCCCGTTGCGGCACAGAGTTTTCGGAAGCGCTTCTTGAGATCCGCGGACACGTCCTGCATAGGCAAGTGGGCGGCGATTCCGTGCAGCCCGAACATGTCGTCCTCCGGTGCCTCGTTCTGGTCCTCGGCACTTCGGCCATCACCACCGGGCTGATTTGTCTCCTCCCAACGCTCCGAACCCTGTCCCTGCTGGTGCTGTTGGCCGAGGTGCGGCCGCTCCTGACTTGTCGCGTCCGAGACCCCCTCCGGCATGGACGGGCGCCGCGAAACGTCCCGGCGTTGGAGCAACTCCTCGCCGGCGAACGACGACCCATAGGCCGCTCGAAGGTTGTTGAACAGTTCTGGGTGCCCTTCCTCGACGAGTGCTTCGGCGACCGACCAAGTCTCCTCAATGGACGCAGTGATGCTGGCACCTGTCGCGAGGTCTAGGCACTCGGGGGGCCAGAAGATCCCGAACTTGCGATTCGCGACCTGAACCTCGGCGTGCCGAAATAGTTCTTTGACTCGTAGCTCGGGTCTCGCCACCCTCAGCGCCTGCTGGAGTTCGACCGCCCGCACTCCGCTGCCTTGAAGCGTGAGCAGCTGCGCCACGCCCACGTCGGGAAGCTCTTCCGCTCCGAATGGCAACCCCGCGTAGTACAGCGTCATCGGTCGCTTGGACCCAGGGTCGGGCAAGGCATGCGCCAAGTACTTCAAGCCCTCCCAGTGGTCCGCGTCGAAGTGGGACACGATCAGGGCGTCTAAGCGCTCGATGTCGGAGCCCAAAGCTGCGATCAGGGTCTCAGCAGCCGTCTTCGCTGACCCCTGCCAGACTCCGCAATCGAGCACGGCCACCCCGTGGCCACACCTAAGCGGCATGCACTCACATCGCAAGATGGTGCACGCACCGTCACCGACGGCTACTGCGGTTGTCCGGGGCATAGACAGAACCTAGCCCCGGCCGGCGCTCTCGACGGCGGTAGAGGGAACGCGTGTCAGCCGCAAGAGGGAACTCCGCCCTACGGAATCGAAGCGACCGTAGGGGTGCCCCAAGCAGGCGCTTCTGCGAGCGAGCCAGCGAAGGTCCGCTCTATGCCGCGAGTCGCCCTCCTGCCGATGAACGCACCACTCACGCGGGCTGCGTGCTTGCGCCGCTAGGCCACGTCGACACGCGACATGCTGGCGCCCGACGCGACCGCCTCCTGCACTAGGTCGTTGAGCGGCACATTCAACGCGTCAGCCAGTGCTGCGACCGTGAACAGGGCCGGTGTGGGGACCGCACCACGCTCGATCTTGCGGATGGTCTCTTGAGCCAGGCCGCACCGCTGCGCCAGGTCCCGGACAGTCAGCTGGTCCCGGGCGCGCCGCAGAGCAACGCCGAGTGCCCGGCCACGGCTTCGTTCTTGTTCGGTGAGCGCCTCCCTGACCACGTCGCGAGGGTACCCGCTGCCGGGATACGTGTCCCGGGATAGTTGTACCGTGGGCGCATCCGCCTGCCCGTACGCCACGACAGCGAGCTCGCCGCCATGCGCGAAGCCGGCCGGGTGGTCGCATCGACGCTGCAAGCCGTGCGCGAGGCCGCCGTCCCCGGCGTGCAGCTGCGCGACCTGGACGAGCTCGCGCAGACCCATCTGCGCGAGGCGGGCGCCACCTCGCCCTTCCTCGGCTACGCACCCGTCTGGGCGCCCACCCCCTTCAACGGCGTGCTGTGCCTGTCGCCGAACGAGATCGTCATCCACGGCCGCCCCAGCGGCCAGCGCCTGCGGGACGGGGACCTCCTCAGCGTCGACTGCGGCGCGATCATCGACGGCTGGAAGGGCGACGCCGCCGTCACGCTGCACATCGGCGGCGCGACGGCCCAGGACCTGCGCCTCGTCGAGGGAACGGAAGCGGGCCTCGCAACCGGCGTGGCCGCCGCGTGCCCGGCGCGACGCTCCAGGACATCGCTCGCGCCGTCGACACGGTCGCCCGCAGCTACGGCTACGTGCACTTGCCCGACCACGGCGGGCACGGCATCGGCCGCGAAATGCACGAGCCGCCGTTCGTCCCCATGCAGCCCATGCCCGGATACGACCAGTACCGGCTGCGGGCCGGCAATACACTTGCCATCGAGCCGATGCTCCTCGCCGGCGGTAGCGACTACCGGACGAAGAAGGACGGCTGGTCCATCGTGACCGCCGACAAGCAACGTGCCGCACACGTCGAACACTCCATCGCTGTGACCGACGACGGGCCAGTCATCCTCACCCGGACCTGACCCGCGAATGCCCTCAACTGCCGCACTCCGCAGCGAGTCCTAGCCGCCGCCACGATCCGATGCGACCCCGCTTACGTCGAGCCCGTGCAGCAGGCCGCGTTCGACGGCCTGCAGCGCTGACCGGACAGGCCGAGAAACCCCTTGGGGAAGGCTCCCTAACTTCGTCCTGCCCAGGCCTGGAGTGGGTCTGGGTTGTGACCGTCTGGCCTTCAGAGGCTGCAACGGTAGGTCGCCGTGGTCAGAGGGCCGGACATCCCCAACAGTCAGCGACCGGACGGCTCGAGTCGAGATGAGCAGGGGAGGCTCCCTTGCGGACAGGTCATCTGGTCTGGGCGGCCTGGCGACTCAGGGCGTCCAGTCGTCCGGGTCGTAGGTCCGTTCGTTGGTCTCTGTTCCGGTGTTGACGGTGCCCCAGGGCTCGATGAGCAGCGTGTGGACGATCCCGTCTGCGACCGGGCAGTGCTGGAACCCTCGGGGGACGACGTACAGCTGGCCGGGCCCGAGCGCGATGTCGCTGGTGTGCAGGTGGATCGCCAGGGAGCCGTTCATCACGATGAACAGCTCGTCGGTGTCTGGGTGGTCGTGCCAGACGAACGCGCCTTCCAGGCGTGCGCACTTGATGTCGTAGTCGTTGAGCCGGGCGACCACCTTGGGCTGCCAGGGCTGGTCCAGGCGCGCGAAGACGTCCTTCAGGTCGACTGTCCGTCCGGCGGCAGCCGACGTGCTCGTGGTCGTCGCTGGTCCATATGTCACCCCTGCGGTTCCAGGAATGTCGCCCGCATCGCCCGTGTGTCGGGGCGCCACCGTGCTCATAGGGCTCCTTCGTCGTGGACGAGCTTGGAAAGTATCCGGTGCAGGGCTGCGCGGTCGGGCGCGTCGAGCCTGCCGAGCAGGTGCCGCTCGATGGCCAGCTCCAGCTGCGGCCGTGCGGCCTCTATCACGGCCTGACCGGCTGGGAGGAGGCGAATCTCGACGCCGTTGCTGAGTCGGTCGCGCCTTAGGTGCCCGGCTGACTCCATACGGGTGAGCAGGTGCGACAGCCGGGTCCGGTCCCACCCGGTGCTGACCGACAGCGCGTTCTGCCGCATCGTCCCGCCGACCTCGCTGAGCTGGACCAGGACGGTGAGCTCCTGCTCCAAGCCCTTGGTCGAGGCCGTGACGTCGCCGACGACGGCGAGCCTGACGACCTCGCTGGCGCGCTTCCACAACAACCACTCTTCGATCACGACAGCAACCACTGTTGAACTTTCACCACCTTGTCTGTACTGTTGAACCATCAACATACGCGCTGGGACCTACAAACGAGGAACACGATGACGCTGACCGCGGACGAACGCCGCCGGACATCCCACGAACTGGGCTGCAACCTCGTGTTGTCGGGGCTGACCGAGCAGCAGGTCGCCGACGAGCTCGGCTACACCCGGGCCAGGCTGGGGTCAGCCCTGGCCGTGGAGGGCGCGGACCCGGTGGACGTGTGGCGGCTGCGGGACCACCTCGACCGGGCCGCCCGCGACCAGGGCGCGGTACCGGTGGCCTACACCGTCCTGACGGAGCAGGCGCGCGGCGACGCCCGCCGGTGGTTCGAGTTGCGGCCGGACACGACGCGCACTGCCGCGGCCCGCGACGGCGACCTGGGGGTGTCGCAGTGATCGCCGAGGTTGTCAGGCCGGTGGCAGGTGCATGGGACGACTCACGCGCCACACCCGCCACGCTGCGGGTCCTGGCGCTCCTACCGGTCGTGCTGTTCCTGCCGTCGCTGGTCTCGTTCTTCACGGTCACGTCCGGGACCGTCTGGCCGGAGTACCCGGGGGTTCTGTTCCACCTCGCGCTCCTGCCCCTCGTGGCGCAGCTGCGTGCCCCCTCCTGGGTCCGGTCCGCGGGCTACGGCTGGGTCACGATCGATGTCCTGGCCGGGATCCTGGCCGTCAACGGGCTTGCCTTCGACACCTACTGGCCGATCCGGATGGGCGGGCACGTCCTGGCCGGCGTCTGGCTGATCGGAACGTCCCTGGGATGCCGCAAGCAAACAACCCGGATCGTCGGAATCCTCACCGGGCTGGACCTCGGGGGCTACTCGTTCGTCGGCAACGTCGCGCCCAAAACGTTCGTCTACCCGGCGGGCATCCTGCTGGTGGTGTGGCTGACGCTCCTGGCAGTCAACGCCCGGTCCCAGCCCGCCGAGCCGGCCAGCGGCGGTCACCCCTGACAGGTCGGGCCGGAGCCAGCAGCGCCAGCTGCCGGCGGACCGGCACCCAGGAGCGACGCCGAACACCCGAGGCCGCATCAGCATGAAGAGCGACGGCTGACGCGCGATGAGCCGCCGGCACTGAGCGTCGAAGGCCCCAGGACGACGACGTGTTCTCCGCGCCGACCACACCCAGACCCACCGCCGCGGGCGGGCGCCGCACCCCGAGCCACCGACCCAGACCCGGGCGGACCCTCGAGGACCCATCGCAAGACCAAGGAGCAGACTGTGTCGAGAAGAATGAGCACTGTCGGGCGCCCAGGCAAGCGCCTTCTCGCCGCGGGTGCCGCCGTCTCGGTGGTGGTCGCTGCCGGGTTGGTAGCCGCGGTGGCCACGAGCAGCGGTCCCGGTCCCACGGTCACGCACTTGACGGTCGGCGTGCTGGACGGGCCGGCCCGCGACCAGGTGACCAGCATCGACACCCGGCTCTACGTGCCGTCTGGGGTCGACGCGGCGCACCCCGCGCCGGCGGTCATCCTGGCGCACGGGTTCGGCGGGAACCTGGGGCAGTCCGACGGGGACGCGCGTGACCTGGCGTCCCGCGGCTACGTCGCCCTGACCTATAGCGCGCGCGGCTTCGGCAAGACCGGTGGTCTCATCAGCATGGACTCCCCGGACTACGACGTGGTCGACGTCCACGCCCTCGTCGACCGGCTCGCTGCCACCCCCGGGGTGCTGCTGGACGCCCCGGGCGACCCGCGGGTGGGTATCACCGGACCGTCCTATGGCGGCGGGATTAGCTTGATGGCGGCGGCGTACGACCCGCGGATCGACGCGACCGTCCCGGTCATCACCTGGAACGACCTGGGCCGGGCCTTCAGCCCGAACGCGGCTGCCGCGGGCGGCGGGACGGTAGCGACCGAGGTACCTGGTGTGTTCAAGAGCGGCTGGGCATCGCTGTTCTTCAGCTTCGGCTCCGTGGACGGCACCTCGGCGCCCTCCACGGCGACGGCCAGCACCTGCGCCGGGTTCATCCCTGCGGTCTGCGACGCGTACGCCGCGTCCCAGAAGGCCGGCACAGCCACCCCCAAGACCCTCGCGCTGCTGCACGCCGACTCGATCGCGTCCGTCGTCGGTCGGTTGCACGCGCCGACGTTGCTGATGCAGGGCGAGACCGACACGTTGTTCCCGCTCGCCGAGGCCGACGCCACCGCGACGGCTCTCAGGGCCCAGGGCACCCCGGTCGCGGTCACCTGGATCCCGGGTGGCCACGACGGCGGCAGCGGCGCCGTCGGCGCGAACACCACTCAGATCCGCACCGAGACCGCGCAGTGGTTCGGCCAGTACCTCAAGAGGGACGGCAGCACCCGCAAGGACCTGTGGACGTTCCAGCGCGAGCCCACCGGGACCCGCGCGTCCGTGCCCGCCTACGCCTCGAACGGCGGCACCCAGACCTACACCCTCGGCTCGACCAAAGTGGTCAGCACCCCCCCTGCCCGTGGCCTGCCTGCCGGTGTCCTCTCGGCCGGCGCCGCGATCCCAGGCACCCGGACGTTCGTGAACCCCCCCGGCGGCGAGCCGCGCGCCTTCTCGTCCCTGCCCGGGCTGGGGTCTGTCGGCGCTCTGCTCGGTGGTCTGGGCGCCGACTTCCCCGGGCAGAACGCGGCGTTCGACGGGCCGACGCTGCAAAAGCCGCTGGAGCTGGCCGGGACCCCCACGGTCTCGGTCAGGCTCGCCTCCAGCACCGGCACGATCACCGGCTACGCGAAGCTCTACGACGTCGACGCCGACCAGCGCGCCACCCTGCCCGGCGCACTGGTGGCCCCGTTCCGCGCGAGCGTCCCACGCGACGGGACGACGACTGCGGTCACGATCACGCTGCCGACGGTGGCGCACCGGTTCGCGACCGGTCACCGCCTGCGTCTGGTGCTCGCCTCCACCGACCAGGCGTTCCGTGGCTCCGCCGTCCCCGCCGTCTACACCATCGCGACGGATACGAGCAGCAGGCTGACGGTGCCACTGTCCCCGTCGGTAAGCAGCGGCGGTCTGTCGCCCGTGACGTTCGCCGCCGTCGTCCTGGCCGGTCTGCTGCTCGTGGCCGGCCTCGTCGGGCTGCTCACCGCGCGGCGCCGACGGTCCCGCTTCGCCGTGTCCCGGCAGGCCGCCCTCAACATCGCCGACGGGGTCCGCCGTTGGAGGTGCTGCACCTGAGCAAGGTCCACAGCAACGGCTTCACGGCCGTCGACGACCTCAGCTTCACCGTCCTGCCCGGCCAGGTCGTCGGTCTGCTCGGCCCGAACGGCGCCGGCAAGACCACGACCATGCGGATGGCCCTGGGGCTGATCCACCCGACTGGCGGCGAGGTCAAGATCTTCGGGACCGTCGTCACCCCGGGCTCGCCGGCCCTGGAACGCGTCGGCGCGTTCGTCGAGGGCACCGGGTTCAACCCGGCCCTGTCCGGGCTGGACAACCTGCAGCTCTGGTGGCGCGCGAACGGCTCAGCGCTCAAGGACGCCCACCTGGACGAGGCCCTCGTGGTTGCGGGGCTGGGTGACGCCGTCCACCGCCCGGTCAAGACCTACAGCCAGGGCATGCGTCAGCGCCTCGCCCTCGCGCAGGCGATGCTCGGCAGGCCCGACATGGTGATCCTCGACGAGCCGACCAACGGCCTGGACCCGCCGCAGATCAAGGAGATGCGCCGCGTCATCGCCGACCTCGCGGCCCGGGGCACCACCGTCCTGATCAGCAGCCACCTGCTGAGCGAGGTCGAGCAGGTCTGCACTCACGTCGTCGTGATGGCCAAGGGCAAGCTGATCGCGGCCGGAACCGTCGACGAGGTCGTCGGCGCGGACGCCGTCGTCCACGTCGAGACGACCGAGGCCACCACCGCCGCCCGGGTCGCCGCCGCCCTGGGCTGCCCGTCGGTCGAGACCGACGCGACCGGCGTCGTCGTCGAGCTGGGCCTCGTGCCACGGCCAGACCTGACCGCCGCCCTCGTCACCGCCGGCGTCCCGGTCGCCGCACTCACGCCCCGCCGGGCACTCGAAGACGTCTTCCTGGAACTGGTGGGGGCATGAGCACACACAACAACCGACCAACCCCGGCCCTGGCGGAGGCCATCCCGCAGCCGCCCGCGCTCTCCCACCGCGGGGGGTCGATCCGCGTCGAGCTGCTCCGCCAGGTCAAACGGCGCCGAACCCAGTACGGGCTCGGCGCGATGGCGGCCATCCCGGTCGTCCTAGCCGTCGTGCTGCTGCTGACCGGTGGCACCCAGGCAGGGGGCGGGACCCCGCTCCTGGTGGACCTCGCGACCCGGTCAGGCGTGAACTTCACCCTGTTCGCGACGTTCGTGATGAGCCAGTTCTTCCTCATCGTCGTGGTCGCGCTGTTCAACGGGGACACCATCTCCTCCGAGGCCAGTTGGGGGTCGCTGCGCTACCTCTTGATCCGGCCACTGGCCCGCGGCACCCTGCTACGGGTCAAGCTGTCGGTCGCGCTGCTGCTCTCCGCCGCTGCGTCGCTGCTGATCCCGCTCACCGCCCTCGCGGTCGGGGTGGTGGCCTTCGGGAGCGGCAGCCTATCGACGCCGATCGGTGCGCAGCTCACGTCCGGGGAGTCCTACCGGCTGCTTGCGTTCATGGTTGGCTACATCACGTGGCAGATGGTCACGGTCGCCTCGGTCGCGTTCTACCTCTCCGTACGGACCGATGCGCCCCTCGGCGCCGTCGGCGGCACCGTCGTCGCGATCATTGTGATGCAGGTCCTCGATGCGATCCCCTCGCTCGGGAGCCTGCGCAACGTGCTGCCCACCCATTACGCGCTGTCCTGGTTCGGGCTGCTGAGCTCACCTCAGAGCACCGGCGACATGGCGACCGGGCTCCTCATCCAGGTGCCCTACGCACTCGTCTTGCTGGGCCTGGCCTGGAGACGGTTCGCCCGCAAGGACATCCTGTCGTGAAGGGGCCCACGCCGGTCCCCGTCAGTAACCAGCACCGGAAACGCCTCGAAGTTCGACTCGTATCCCGCCACGAGGAGGTCGCCGACCGCGAGGTCTGCCTTCGTCCCGTGGAGCAGGGTTCCTGCTTTGTAGAGCTTGAATGGCTGTGGCTCGCTCATACGTACCTCCAACGGGTAGCTGACGATCTGGAGCCCTGAACCGTAGAGACCAAAATCGGCCCTCATGAAGGCCGAGGCCCTCTGTCATACTGGCGCAGAGGGGTTCGCCAGAAGGCCTCGCCTAGTCGACGCGCTCGACGCGCTCCTCAGGTTCGTGGATGGCGCCTACCCGCGGCATTGAACGACCGGGAAGGGCGCTTCGCGTTCACCGTTGAGAATGCCGCTTACCCCATGCGGCCCAGGCTTGCGGGAGCTCCCGGCTCCAACTCTGCGGCCGAGACAGGAAGGGCTGGCCGGGCCGCGAGGAGGCGCCGCCGCGAACATCCGCTTCTGCTGCAGAGCGGCGCGACTGACGGCACGCGCATCCGCCGGAAGACGGAAGTCGGGCGAGCAGCGCGCTGACCCGCGGCGGGATGGTTGGGGGGGTCAGCGCGGGCGGGCGACCGCTTCCGACTGGTCGTGTGCTGGAGTGTTCAGTAGTTGGACGACGTCCTGCATCGGGCCGGGGGGCGGACGGCCTGTGCGGTTTCACCGCAGTGTCCACCCCCGCTTCACGCGTCGGGAGGTCGAACAACTCCATGTCCAGAGCGTCGGCCTGCGCCAGGTGCTCGCCCGTCTCGGCCGTGGTTATGGTGTTGAACAGGTTCAGCAGCGTGCTGCCGGGCGCTGTTCACCTTTGAACACGTCGAACAGCCTGACCACGTAGACGCTAACCGGGCACATGTCGACCGGCACTCGCCGCCGTTCCGCTAAGTGATGGCGTCAGTGGTCGTCGGCGACGGGTGCAGCGTCGGCGGACGGGTCACGACGAGCGCCGGGGTTTGATAGCGACATGACTCGTCGCGCGGATCTGCCCGGACCTGCCTCTCCCTCTACCGGGCTCCCCGCGGGCATGCTGGCTCTGCTCGGCGTCGCGGTCTTCGCCGGCATCACCACTGAGCTCCTGCCGATCGGGCTTCTCCCCGCGATCGCCGCCGACCTGAGGGTCAGCACGGCACGCGTCGGAGTCCTCGTCTCCGCCTACGCCGTCGTCGTCGCAGTCGGGTCGATCCCGTTGACCGCCTTGATGATGCGCTGGCCGAGAAGACGTGTTCTGTGCGTCCTGCTGACGATGTACGCCGTCAGCAACGCCATCGTCAGCGGCACGTCGTCCTACGCGATAGCGCTTGCGGCCCGGCTGCTCGCCGGGGTGGCCCACGCCGGCCTTTTCTCCGTTGTGTTCACCCTCGCGGTCACCGCCGTGCGCCCTGAGCAGGCCGGCCCCGCCATGGCATACGTCGGCGCGGGCAACTCTCTTGCGCTCAGCGCCGGCGTGCCGCTCGCCACTGCGCTCGGCACGGCGGTCGGTTGGCGCGCCGCCTTCGCCGTCGCGTCCGGTGTGCTCGTCACGCTCGCCGTCGCCGCAGTCGTTGTGCTGCCCGAAGCACCCGCTCCACGGGCGTCGGCTCCGCCGCGCGTGCTGGCCGTGCTGCGCCGTCCCGCCCTCGCCACGGTCGCCATCACCATCGTCGTCCTGATGCTCGGTCACTACACGGCGTACACGTACGTCAGCCCTCTGCTGCTGAACGCCGGCGTATCGACGCGAGCGGTGAGCGGAGCGTTCTTCGCCTACGGGGCGGCAGGGGCCATCGGGCTCTTTGCCGCCGGGTTCTTCGCCGATCGCCGACTTCGACCCGCGTTGATCGGGGCCGTGGCGCTCACCGCGTCGGCGCTCGTCGCATTCGGGTTGGCCCGCCCATCCCCATGGGGAGCCGTGGCGGCATTGGTCGTGTGGGGCGCCGCTTTCGGGTCGCTACCAACACTGCTCCAGACGGCGGCGTTGCGTGCCACGCCGGACACCCCCGACGTCGCCCCCAGCGTCGTCAACGCCGCGTGGAACGTGGGCATCGCCGGAGGCGGCATCCTGGGCGCCCGCGAGATTCTGTCCTTCGCGCCTGCCACGCTGACCTACACCGGGGCTGCCCTGGCGGCCGTGGCTCTCGTCGTACTGCTGTCGCCTGTCAGGCACGCGTCGCAGGGCGCGGCCGTGAATCCAGCCGCGAGGACCACCTGAACCTGACGGCGAAGACCCACAGGTTTCGGGGCACCTCACAGTTGCGCCTCATGACCACTAGCAAGGGCATTCGACGCGATTCTGTTCCTCAAGTACCGCGGACGATCCTCCCACACTGTCCGGAACGACCGGTCGAGGGAGCGGAGCTGCACCCCTCAAGCGACGCCGGAGTGCGTCTGCGCGGCGCGGGAGTGCGCGAGGCGGTAGGAGTCGGTTCCTGTCTCGATGATGTGTCCGCCGAAGGTGAGCCGGTCGACGATCGCGGCGCACAACCTGGGGTCGGTGAAGGTTTTGGTCCAGCCGGAGAACGACTCGTCGGAGGCGATCTCGACGGAGACTTTCTCCTCGCGTTCGGTGAGGACCTGGAACAGCATCTCGGCGCCGCGCCGGTCGAGTTCCATGTAGCCGAGCTCGTCGATCAGGAGCAGATCGACCCTGCCGTAGCGGGCGATCGTCTTGGCGAGGACCTTGTCGTCAGCGGCTTCGCATAGCTCGTTGACCAGCTTGGTTGCCAGCGTGTACTTCACCCGGAACCCGACCTCGGCCGCTGCCGCGCCGAGGCCGATCAGCAGGTGCGACTTGCCGGTCCCGGAGTCGCCGACTAAGCACAACGGTTCCCCTTTGCGGACCCACGCGCCGGAGGTGAGGGCGTGGATGCGCCTGGCCCGTGCCTGCCGCGCGGCCGTCGTTCATGGCCGCCCCGGACCGCCAACAGCCGCTGCACCGGGCTCAGGGTGGGGCGTGTGCCTCCAGCGGTGTGGCGCTGGTGATCGTCGCGAGTACGCGGTCTCGGGCCAGCGCAAACTCCTGCTCCGGCAGCGAGCCAAGGGCAGCGTCCAGGCGCAGCATCGCCAGGCCGTGGCAGCAGGACCAGAGGACGAGCGGGTCCCACTGGTGCACCGACGTGCCGCCGGTCGCGGTCACCACGTCCTGCAGAGTGGCGACCAGCAGGTTGTAGCCGCCGATGCCGGCTCTGCCGCGGGATCGTTCCGGTGGGGCGGTCAGCTCCTCGATCTGCCCGCCGCTGAAGAACACCGCCCGGTACAAGCCCGGGTTCTGGGTGGCGAAGTCCAGGTACCCCTCGCAGACGGCGAGCAGCCGCGACCGGGCCGTCGACGCCTCGTCCGCGGAGGGGGGCACGGCGTCAAGCACGGCCGCGACGTGGTCAGCGAGCAGACCGGCGGACTCCTGCGCAACCGCGAGCAGCAGCGCCTCCCGGTCGCGGAAGTGCCGGTAGGCAGCCGCAGGTGAGACACCGGCGCGCCGCTGCACCTCGCGCAGCGACAACGAGTCGGGCCCGTTGGTGCGCACGAGTGCGACCGCCTCCTGCACTAGCCGGTCCGCCAGGGGCTTCCGGACGTCGCTCACCTCGTCTGTTGACACTGCTAACTCCTCGTGGCAAAGTGATTTGCGTAAGCACCGCTAACTGAGTCTAGCCACCCCCGGAGTCACGCCATGCGCATCACCGCTCTCACCCTCGAGACCGTCACCGAGACCGTCACCGGCGCCGTCGAGCTGGCCTTCGCCCCCTCGCGGCCGCTGCGCTTCCGAGCCGGCCAGGGCGGCCTGCTGCGGGTTGCCGGCGGCGGCGTCAAGCCGTTCACGTTCTCCTCCGACGATCGGTCCGGCCGCATCTCGATCGCCACCACGCTCGGCTCGGGCAGCCGGTTCAAGCGGGCGCTGGCCGACCTGCGCCCCGGCGACCGCGCGCGCGTCGCCGGAGCCATCGGCACGCTGCCGGCCGTCGACCCGACCGAGCCGCAGGTGCTCGTCGCGCAGGGCATCGGGATCACGCCGTTCCTGTCCATGGCTCGGTCGCACGACAGCCTCAACGCCACCCTCCTACAGGTCGGCAGCGCGCACTTCTTCGACGAGGTCGCCTCCGCCACCGCCCTCGCCGAGCACCACCAGCACCGCGACAGCCTGCAGGAGGCCGTGCGACAGGCAGTCGCCGACCGCCCGACCGCTCGATGGTCGCTGTCCGGACGGCCCGACTTCGTCACCTCCCTCGCCGCCCAGCTCACGGCGACCGGCGTGCCGGCCCGCCGGATCCACAAGGACGCCTTCTGGGGCATGCGCAACCCCGCCACGAGCGCCATGCGCTCCAGCAGCCTCCTCGACGCCTGACCGCACAGGACGCCGCCAAGATCGAGACGTGCCGGACGCACTCCTTGACGCCCTGGACCGTGGGGTGTCTTGACCGGTCGCGGGCTCAGGCCCGTGTCAGGAATGACCCACCCAGCCGACCACGGGCCTGGGCCCGGCCGACGCCGGGCCCAGGTGCCGGGCTCAGGCAGTGTCGGACAGGTACTCGGGCGCGGTACCGGTGTCGGCGCTGCAGTGGCTGAGGATCGTGCGGGCTGCCTTGGTGACGGTCTCGGCGGCCTGCCGAACCACGCTGAGGTCTCCGCCGGCCCAGCCGGCGACGTAGGCGAAGCTGTAGCCGCTGGCATCCAAGCCATGCGCGGCCGCAACGACGTACGCGACGCTCTCGGCCTCGACCTCACACCGGCCGCGGCAGGTCAGGTAGGTCGGCAGGTCCGCCACGTGCCCGCACTCGAGGTGCCCGAGCTCGTGGATGAGCGTCTTA
>JAABUU010002763.1_pt1 | contig 24114 bp, 24 predicted proteins | sample 5559301 | NCBI WGS metagenome assembly JAABUU01 (sample SAMN10711884, study PRJNA513360) | rock metagenome | isolation source: Antarctica rocks | place: Antarctica: Victoria Land, Richard Nunatak white | reverse complement strand
CAAGGCGACAGGTGCGGGACGGCACCGGCGAGAGCACGGGCCAACTGCCCAGCGCGACAAAGGCAATTCCGGCCGCCAGCGAATGGCCAGCGGCGGGCTGGGGGAGCGCCGCGACGGCGAGGGTCGAAAGCCCGGCCAGAGCCAGCAACATCCTCGGCACGCGACCGATTTCTACCAGCGCCAGTGCAGTTCCGAGATGTGCCAGGCCCAGCAGGATCAACCCGGTCGTCATGATCCAGCGGTCGGTGGCGCCCTGGGCGGCGAGCGCACTGATCGTCTCCCGCGCGGCGCTGTAACGGGGTGGCTGGCGCGTCTGTGCGACGGTCCAGGCAATCGGAGGTGCCAGCACCGCAACGCTGGACGACACCACCGCCCAGCTGCGCGCCGAAGACGCCCTTCCTGGTGGAGCCGGCCGGATGCTCACATGATCAACTCCCGCTCATCACCGTCGGAATTCCACAACACTCCTGGTACTGATGAGCCGCAGCAACAGTCGGCATTTTGGGGGGTGGCCGCAGCATCTGCCGTTGTCGGCGGGTCGTCCGTCCCACCACCGTGATCACGAGTGATCCTCTACTTCGTTGAGCACGGCCCATTCGCGTGGAACTTGACATCAGGACTGTGTACGACAACATGTATACATGACCGCAACCACAGGGGCCTCCGAAACCTGGCAGGCGCGAATTTCTTACGAACTGGCCGCGCAGCTGCGAGACGACGCAGAACTGCTCGGCCTAGACGGCCGAACTGACATCGTGAAGGCAGCGCTCGATTTGCTGCACCGGCATGCGGCTGAAGAACGTTTGGCGCGCGGCGTCGACCACTTTTACAGTGGTCACGACACACCTCTACCGATCGGTGTGCGGCCCGCCCGGTCGAACCACGGGCCCGATGTCACTTCCTGAACCCTTCCGTGGTGAAGTATGGAATGTCGATTTCGACGACTTCGGGCAGCACCCTGCGGTTGTCCTGAGCATCAACCCGTTGAACGCGCGCCTCGGACATGTCGCGGTGGTACCGGTGACGGGAACTGCTGGACCAGAACAGACTCACATTCCGCTCAATGCCGACGCCGGACTCACGAAGTGTGAGCAGTCGTACGCTGACGTCACCGCACTACAACCGGTAGCCCGCAGCCGACTGCTCACCCGCCGAGGATTGCTCACAAGAGAAGAGCTCGATCGACTCGGCCGCCAGCTGACCGTCTATCTCGCGTTGTGAACGGCTGCCGAACCACTCTCGTCAGAACCAGGACCGCTGATCAGCCGATCAGCCGGTCTGCGGGGCATCCTCAGCGGTGAGAGGGAACCGCTTCGGCAGCATGCTGCTGCGCACGGGCCCGTGCGTAGAGGTCCTCGACCGCGCGAGTGGCGTACTCGGGGGTGATCGAAGGCGGCTCGGTGGTGGTGTTCTCCAGGAGCCGGCGCAGCTCGTCGGGGTTCTGGATGAGGGCGACGAGGGCCTGGACCATTTCTTCGCGATCGGTCACCAGAATGCCGTCCGAGCCGTTGGCGATGTAATCGGCCAGCCCGTTACCCCGGTAACCGATCACCGGCAGCCCTGCTGCCCGCGCCTCGAAGGCGGCGATTCCGAACGACTCCTGGCGCGAGGAGGCGATGAACAACTCGGACCGGTGGTGTAGTTCGCGCACACCGGCCGAATCCCGATGACCCAGCAGCGAAACCCAATCGGTCAGGCCCAGAGTGTCGATCTGCTGTTGCAGATCGGCTCGACGGGGCCCCTCGCCGACGATGTTGACCGAGACCTTGGTGCCACCAGGAACGCGTTGACGCACCTGCGCAAGCACGTCGATGAATTCGTCCACGTGCTTGCGCTTCTTCAGCCGCCCGACGAGCACCATTCGGAGGGTGTCCGAAGCCTCGCGCTGTTGCGGCATACCGGCCCGCCACCACTGCGCGTCCACCAGGTTCGGCACCACCGAAACCTGCTGCACCGAGCGCAGCGTTCGCCGCACGTGTCCGGCCGCGACACTGCTCACGCCCGACCAGGCAGCTCTCATTCGCCCCCACCCGAACGGCAGGGTGCTGATCCTCGTTGCGGCGGCCACCTGCCACCACAGCGAGTGAACCGTAGCGGCCACCGGGATGCCGCGGCGTCCGGCCGCTCTGGTCACGTAGATCGCCATCGGAGAGATGACGGTGAAGTGAGCGTGGACGACGTCGATCGGGCGCCCATCCAGCACGTTCGCCACCATCCGGCGATTGCGCCATGGAAACGCCACGGTGAGCCACCGGCCCTTCGCCGAACGCGCGACGTCCAATTCACCGTCCAGCTCCGCGGACTCGGCGACGGCGGTGATCACGGTGACGTCATGGCCCTGTGCCATCTGGTGCCGCACCAGCGTCTCCACCTGCCGCTCGATGCCGCCGACGTCGGGCGCGAACGAATCCGCGACGTGCACGATTCTCACCGGCCGGCCCGATCAGCGGGCGGACGACGAGAGCGACTGACGCTGCGGCTCTTCGTGCAGGCGAACGGGCAGGGCTCGAACGCCGTACACGATGGACAGGTCGTAGAACTCGAGCTCATGCGATTGAACCGCCAAGGACATCGTCGGGAAGCGTCGGGCCAGGGCTCGGAAGGCGACGCGCAACTGCATTCGGGCTAGTTCGGATCCGATGCAGCGGTGAAATCCGTGCCCGAACGCCACGTGCGACCGGCCGGGGCGCGCGGGATCGAAACGGTCGGGTGCGTCGCCGAACACGTCGCTCCGATTGGCTCTGCTCAGCGAGCAGACGACCACGTCGCCGGCTCGAACCTGCTTGCCGGACAGCTCGACATCTCGACGGGCGAAGCGCGGAAACGCAACCTGGACCACGCTGAGATATCGCAACAGCTCGTCGACGATCCCGTCGACCGCGGATTCGTCCTCGCGCATTCGCTGCAAGGATTGCGGATCCCGAATCAGGGCAAGCACTCCGAGGGCCAACATGCTGGCCGACGTTTCGTACCCGCCGGTGAAGACGCCATCGGCCAGTCCGGCGATCGCCTCGTCGTCGAGATCGTTCCCGTGCTTGCGGAGGATGCCGCCGATGAGCCCGTCGCCAGGACTCTCGCGTTGCGCGCTGACGGCCTCGCGCATGAACTCCCGCGACTCCGACATGGCGCCGAAAATCCCGCCGCCGCCACCGTTGACGTCGAAACGGTCGTGTCCCAGGCGGCGGAACTTCTCCCGGTCCTGCGCCTGCAGACCGAGCAGTTCGCAGATCATCGCGAACGGAACCGGAAAGGCGAAATCGGCGACGATGTCGACAATCGGACCGGCCGCTTCCAGCGCATCGAGTTGATCTTCGACGATTCGTTCGAGAGCAGGAAGCAGCGTGGCCAGCCGCCGGCCGGTGAACTCCGGCATGAGGATCTTGCGCAGTCGGGTGTGATCGGGCGGATCGGTGAACCCGAGGCCGCCGATCATGCCATCGCCGTCGGTGCCCAGCAGCGACCGCACGTCGGCGCTGTAGCTCGGATCGTTCAGTACCGCGCGGGCCTGGTCGTAGTCGGTCACCAACCAGACCGTCATGCCCAGAATGCGGCCGATGTTGCTCACGGCATCCCCGGCGTCGGAGTATCCGACCAGGGGGACCGGATCGAGGTCGTTCCGCCGGAGCGGCATGGTCAGGCGCGCCGGAAACTTCGTCATGTCGGGCAGTCCCGACCGCCTCCGGATCACAGTGGACAGCAGGCGTCGCGTCAGCCACCTGCGTCCCTCGGTGAGCGTCCTGGTGAACGTCTGCCCGGCATACTTCTTGCTCAAGCGGACTCTCGACCCTTCCCGTTCGCGTCGCGCTCGACGAGGACCCGTCCGCGCGGTTCTACAGCTGCGGGAGTGCAGCCGCGGTAATGCCATGGTGATCAGTATCCCCGGCGGTGGCGCCGATCGGCGCAACCTGCCCGTCTCACGGCCGGGTTCGCACGGTGGCCAGAACGTCGTCGAGCGGACGCGCCGACGGACGGCGGCCGTGCTCGACGAACCATTCCCGGCCGAACACCAGACGGTACAGCGGTGCGGGTAGCCGCAACATCCAGGCCAGGCCACGTTCGATGCCGGTATCCGTCGTCGTCTGGCTGTGGTGCGCCAGCATCGCCGCCCGCTTCTGATGCAGATACCGGCTGACGTTCACCCGGTGAGTGATCGTCTCGGGCGCCGCGAACAGGGCGTCGAACCGCGATGGCGCGAAATCCGGCGTGCGGGGTGCGAACCACCGCCCGAGGGACAAGGCGCGCTGCAGCAGGCGGCGGTCGACGGTTGCTTCCAGCAGCACCCCGGTGCCGGCGAGCTGTGCGGCCACGGCACCGACCCGGTGAACCTGCACATGGTCGGGATGACCGTAGCCGCCGGCCGGGTCGTAGCTGACCAGGACGTCGGCGGCTTCCTCGCGCAGCACCTGCGCCAACCGTTCCGCCGCCACCCCGACCGGTAGTTCGGCGAAGGTTGGATCGGGATCGGACCCGACATCGGTGGCACTGCCGGAGTCGCGATAGCCCAGGAGCACCGTTCTCGCGCAGCCGAGGGCGCGTGCGGATGCGTGCAGCTCGTCGAGCCGAACATCTTCCAGCGGCGTCGAGGTCGTCAGCCCACGTGCAGCCAAGCCCTGCTCGCCGGCGGTGGCGGTGACCAACACGACGCGATGGCCTTCCGCAGCCAGGCGGGCCATGGTGCCGCCTGTCAGCAGAGCCTCGTCGTCAGGGTGGGCGTGCAGGAAAACCACGGTGTACCGCATATCCACCCGACTCCGCTCCTCACTTTTTAACTCACCGTCGATCAGACTTTTGCTCACCGTAGGTCAGCAGGCGGGCCACCGGTCGCCCATGCCTCCCTAGAGTGTCATCTGACACGGACGTCTCCCGTGGCGCGGACCAAAAGCGGACAGGAGGGAGGGCGGCCGGTGTCGAACACCTGGATCGTGGTTGCGCTGAGCCTGGCCGCGGCACTCGCGTTCGCGCTGTCCAGCTCACTCAAGCACGTCAGCGCCGGCCGCGTCCCCGACGCCCAGAGCCTGCGTCCGAGCAAGCTCGCCGGCTTCGTCCGAGCGACCGTCTCCCATCGCCTCTGGCTGGCCGGTATCGGCTGCGACGTCGTCGGCCTTTCCCTGCAGATCCTGGCGCTGCACCTCGGGGCGCTCAGTGTGGTGCAACCGCTGCTGCTGAGCAGCCTGCTCTTCGCACTCCTGGTTCGAGCTCGGTTCGAGCACCATTCCATCAGTCGACGGCAGGCCGTCTGGGCATTGGTGCTGACCGCTGCGCTTGCGGGTTTTCTGCTCCTGGTCACTGCGCCCGCCCTGCCGGTCCACGAGGTTGCCGATCGAGCCGCGGCGGGCGTGGCCGCCGCGGTCGGGGTGGTTCTGGTCGCGGTCTGTGTGCTCTTCGCTCGACGGCAACGAAGCAGTGGCCGCACCGCAGCTCTGATGGGCACGGCCGTCGGCGTCATCTACGCAGCCACGGCCGCATTGCTCAAGGCCGTCACCGATATCGCCGCCCGGCACCCGCTCGGCGTACTCACCAGCTGGCAGCTCTACACGGTGATCGGGGTCGGTGGGGCAGGCATGCTGTTGAGCCAACTGACGTTCCAGGCCGGCCCGCTGACCGCAAGTCTGCCGGCGACGGCGAGCGTTGACCCGTTGCTCAGCATCGTGGTCGGCGTGCTCGTCTACCACGAACAGGTGCGGCTCGGGTTGGCAGCCGAAATCGGGTTGATCGGGTTGCTCGCGGTTCTGGGAACAGCGGTCCTACAGCTCAGCCGGTCGCCGGACGAGAAGCCGGTCGAGCCCTGATCGGCAGCGAGCGTCGGAAAGGTCAGGCGCCCCCGGCCGTCACGATGGCGTCGGTGACAAAGCCGGCGACCAGCCCGAGCAGCAGGCCGTAGGCAAGCAGATCCGACCGCTTGGCCTTCGCTGCGACGGCCAGCAACTGGATGACGACGTAGATGATGGAGCCGGCCGCCAGGGTCAGGAAACCGACGCTGACGGCATCGCTGGTGAAGGCATGACCCACCGCGGTGCCGACGAACGTCGGTCCGCCTCCGATCAGCCCCATCAGGAGCAGGAAGCCCCAGCTGGGCCGGAGGGAGCGGCCTTCGCCATCGACATCGCCGGCCAGCGGGGCGACGATTCCGAAGCCTTCGGTGGCGTTGTGCAGCCCGAAACCGATGACCAGCAACGCGGCCAGGGCGACCTCGCCACGGGCGGCCGACTGGCCGATCGCCAGGCCCTCGGCGAAGTTGTGCAGTCCGATGCCGACCGCGATCATCAGCGAGAGACGTTTTGCCGGCGACCAGCTCTGGATACCGCGCCTGGCCGGAGACAGTTCAGCGGCGGCGACGGCGCCTGGGCCGTAGTTGCGGGCCCCTCGGCGGGAGGCGGAACCCGCCATGAATCGCTCGTAGCCGACCAGCGACAACAGGCCGACCGCAAGACCTCCGATGAAGATCGCCCCGTAGCCGAAGGCGGGCGCGAGACTGCCGGTGCCTTCGTGGAAGGCCGACAGTGCCGCATCCACCGGCCCCCAGGCGCCACTGAGCACGTCCCAGACCAGGAACAGCAGAATTCCGATCGCGGTGGCGTTCAACATCAGGCGCATGGTCGGTGCCGGCCGTCGCATCCGGCCGACCGGAAGGCCCAGCAGAATGGTGATACCGGCGATCAGGCCGAGCCATAAGGTGTCGGACAGACTCACGGAAGCTCCACACGTTGGTAGGTTAGGCATGCCTTCCTTGAAAGATAGCAGGCCCGACCGCTTTCGGTACCAACTCTGACCCGAGGACGCTCAGATCAGGCGATTCTGATACGCGAACACCACCGCCTGGACGCGGTCGCGGAGGTCCAGCTTCGTCAGGATCCTGCCGAGATGCGTTTTGACCGTCGCTTCGGACAGCACCAGGCGGTCGGCGATCTCGGCGTTGGACAGCCCGGCGGCCACTTCGATCAGTACCTCGCGTTCGCGAGGAGTCAATCGAGCCAACCGCCCCTCGTCCACCGCGGGCGTCGGGTCGCCCGGCAACTGCGCCGCGAACGTGTCGAGCAGCCGGCGGGTGACCCTGGGGGCGATCACGGCATCGCCGGCCGCGACCGTTCGAATGGCCGTCAACAGTTCCGGAGGCTCCGCATCCTTCAACAGAAAGCCACTGGCCCCGGCCTTGAGAGCCGCGAACGCGTATTCATCCAGATCGAAGGTCGTCAGGATCAGGACCTTCGACCGCGGCGCGACTCCGGCGATCGCCCGAGTCGCCTCGATGCCGTCCAGGACCGGCATCCGCACGTCCATCAGCACCACGTCCGGATCCAGTTCTCGGGTCATCGCGACGGCGACGGACCCGTTCTCCGCCTCGCCGACCAGGTCCATGTCCGACGCCGACCCCAGGACCATCCGGAACCCCAGTCGGATGAGAGCCTGATCGTCGGCCAGCAGCACTCGGATCACCTCAACGTCCCCACGGTCTTGCGGTCACCGGTGTTGCGTCCGTTGCTGTTGGGACGGTTGCTGTTGGGACCGTTGGTGTTGCGCCCGCTGGTTTTTCGATCGTTGATGTTGGATCCGATCGTGTTGGGACCGCTGGCGTGGCGACCAATGGTCCTGCCGTCGAACGGTTCTGATCGATCGGTTGGTCCTGGAGCGGGGCCGCGACACGCAGCGTGGCGCACACCCGCCAGCCCCGTCCTGGCCGCGGTCCGGCCTCCACGGTCCCATCGAACAGAGCCGCCCGCTCGCGCAGCCCGACCAGACCGTGCCCGTCACTCGCCGCCGGAACGGGGGAATTCGTGGCCGGCGGCTCGCCGTTGTCCACCACCTCGACGGTGACCTGAGGTTCGTCGTATTCGAGGCGGACCCTGGCCCGATCTGCCTCGTGCCCGTGCTTGAGGGTATTGGTCAATGCTTCCTGGATGATGCGGAAGACCGCAGTCTGAGCCGCCTCGGGCAGCGGGAACACCGAGCCGACCACGGTCAACTCGGTGCTCAATCCGGTGGCTCGGATGGTGGTGAGCAACTGTTCGACGGCGGCCAGCCCCGGCAGTGGCGCCCGCTCCGCGGGATCCTCGTCGAGCCGTAGCACTCCCAGCACCCGGCGCGTGTCGGCGAGGGCGTCCCGTCCGGTCCTGGCCACCTGCTGCATCGCCACTCGGGCATCACCCGGCCGGTCCGTCAGCACCGCCCCGTCAGCGAGCGTGATGATCACCGCCAGGCTGTGCGCGACGATGTCGTGCATCTCCCTGGCGATCCGGGACCGCTCCGCCGCGGTGGCCAGTTGACCCTGCTGGTCGCGCTCCCGCTCCATTCGATCGGCCCGGTCGATCAGCGCCTTCAGATGGGACCGACGAGCCTGCTGGGTGATCCCGAGGACGAGCGCCCCGACGGTCAGTGCGGTGAGCAGCAGTAGCGCTCGCGGCCACAGCTCGCCGGTCAATCGCAGGATGGCGGCCACCCCACCGGCTTGAACCGCTATCGCCGCCGCGACTGCGGTGATCCGGATTCGGTGGGCGGCGACCGAGTACAGCAGCACCAGCACGGCGAAGTCGCCTGCGCCGCCCCGCACCAGCGACCACTGCACGGCGGCCGCCGCCATGCCGAACAGGAAGGCGAGAACCGGGGCCCGTCGACGGAAGGCCACGGGTAACCACAGTGCGATCTGGACAGCGGCGGCCCCGGCAGTCGCGCCCAGATCTCGCAGGGTGTCTGGCACGGTCAACATTCCGAGCCCGACCGCCAGCGCCGCGTCGGCCGCCAACGGCCTGGCCCGCAGTTGCCGCATCAGCGCGGAAATCGGTGCCGGCAGCGGTCGGTGCGCCTGGTCCATGCTCTGCTCGTCGGAATCCGTGGCTTCGGAAGCCGTCAGGAGTTGCGGCGCTCCAGCAGCACCGCGCCGACCACCACCGCGACGACCGCGTAGAGACAGAACACTGCGAAACCCGTCCACGGTGCCAGACTGCCAGCATCGGCGTGCTGCGTGTACAGGTCCGAACCGGCATTGCTCGGCAGGTAGGGCGAGATGTTGTCCTGCCAGCTCTGCGGCAGGATGTTCATGATTCCCGGCAACACGAGCAGCAGCCCGACCACGGCAGAGATTCCCCCGGCGGTCGATCGGATGATGAAACCGAGCGCGACGCTGAGCAGGCCGACGACGGTCAGGTAGAGACCGGTGCCGATGACCGCTCGCAGCGCTCCGGGTGCCGAGATGGTGGTGCCGTGACTTGCCAGACCGGCCTGCCCGAGCCAGAACGCGGCGAAGGCCCCGATTTCCATCACCACGAATGTGGCCAGGCCGAATACCAGCAGTTTCGCCCACAGCACCGGTAGTCGTTTCGGCACGGCTCCGAGAGACGATCGGATCATTCCGGTGCTGTACTCGCCGGAGATCACCAGAACGCCGAGCACGGCAACGGCGAGTTGCGCGAAGTTGACGCCGCCCAGACTCGAATCCACCGGATTGAATTCGGCCAACCGGCCGGGGCGCATGCGGCTCCAGTTGCTGTTGGTGACAATGCCGATGATCAGGCCGAGAACGGGCAGTGCTGCGAAGGCCAGCCCCATGGTGATCCAGCTGGACCGCAGCGTCCGCAGCTTCACCCACTCCGAGGCGATCACGCGCCGTTGCGAAACAGGCTGCACCGCAACAACCCGACGACTTCCGGTGGTCGGTCTTGCCGACTGGGTGATGGTCATGCCGCTTCCGTTTCTGATTCGATCCGGCCGCCGTGAAATTCGACGGTGTCGTTGGTCAATTCCATGAAGGCCTCTTCCAGCGAGGCCTGTTTCGTCACCAGTTGATGAATGGGGATGGCGGCCTTGAAGGCGGTGTCGCCGATCTCCTCAGCGGTCAGGCCGGTCACCTCCAGCTCACCGGTGTGGCTGCTGGACACCGATACCTGCGGACCGGCAAGAAGATTGCTCAGTTCGGTGGCGTTGGGCGTGCGGACCAGGACGGATGAGCCGCCGGCAGAATTGATGATCTCGGCAATCGGCTGGTCGGCGATCAGTTTCCCCTTGCCGATGACGACCAGATGCTCGGCGGTCTGCGCCATTTCGCTCATCAGGTGGCTTGATACGAAGACGGTGCGGCCTTCCGCCGCGAGCGACTTCAAAAGGTTGCGGACCCACAGCACCCCGTCCGGATCCAACCCGTTGACCGGCTCGTCCAGAATCAGCGTCTGCGGGTCGCCCAGCAGGGCGGCGGCGATGCCCAGCCGCTGACCCATGCCCAGGGAAAAGGCTCCCACCCGCTTCCGCGACACCTCGGTGAGCCCGGCGAGTTCGATGACCTCGTTCACCCGCTTCTTGGAGATGCCGTGGGTGGCAGCCATTGCCAGCAGATGGTTGTACGCGGAACGGCCCGTGTGGACGGCGCGCGCCTCCAGCAAAACGCCCACCTCCTGCAGGGGGGCCGAAAGATCGCGATAGGACTTGCCGTGGACGGTCACCGACCCCCGGGTCGGCCGGTCCAGGCCGATGATCATTCGCATCGTGGTCGATTTGCCGGCCCCGTTGGGGCCGAGGAAGCCGGTCACGATCCCCGGTTCGAGATTGAAATTGAGGCCGTCGACGACGGTCTTGTCGCCGTAGCGCATGGTGAGGTCAGTTGCTGTGATCATGCTCGGAACGCTACGGACGGTTCGGCGGCTGCGCGTCAGCCTCGGGACTGATCTTGTCGCATCGCCTGTACGACTGCGGGATGACGCTGCGTTCGGCTCGGTGGTTTCCTCGGCAGTGCCGGTCGCTCAGCGCAGGATGCAGTCCCCGCAGTAGGAGTTGGCCGGCGGAGAATGCGGGCCCAGGGTGATTCGGTAGATCAAACAGCAACTGCGTCGTCGGAAATCTGAACCCGGCCGGCCGGTGAAGGTACCGGCCAGTGCGGGCAGCGACAGAAGGTGGGCGCCGAGCGCGGCGGCGCGTCCGGCCAGGTCCGCTCGCGCGGTTGCAACTGTTGTCACTGCACCGGCAATAACCGAAGCAACGTTGCCCCACAACACCTCTCGTGACACTGACAGCGCTGCCGTGCGTTCCACCAACGTCGCGATCGATGTGCTGAGTGCGTGTTCGGCGGCCGGGCCAGGGGCTGGAGAGTCGATCTGCTGAGGGCCGACCGCCGTCGTTGGGATGAATAGCGGCAGCGCACCACCGACAACCGGTTGATAGAGCGCGTCGCCCAGGTCGAGCCGGTAGCCCAGCAGTGCGGCGCCGAAGGCTGGACAGAACAGCCGAGCCGCGAGCCCCAGTTGGCCGACCGACGCGGCGACCCGGAATTCGGGGACCTCGACGGATACCCCGGCCACTGCCAGCGCTGCCTGAACCTGCCGGTATCGCGCCACCAGCGTCGGCGAGCCGTCCAGCAAAGAGGTGACCGGCAACCAGGGTTCGGTGCCGGCCGGCGCGGACGCGCCGGTCAGCAGGCCGAAATAGGCGCCGAGCCCGCCGATCTCCCCGATGGAACGCCGAGCGAATTCGCCGTCGGCGTCAAGCCCGCGGAACCGTTGCTCAGACAGTTGCGTTTTCCCTGTTCGAAGGCCGCTTGCCACCAGGCCGCAGGAGACGCTCGGCGAGCGGTGCGAAAATCAGTCCAATCGCCGACCACAGGACCACCTGGGAGCCGACCGAGAAGAGCCGGAACTCGTACAGGTCGTTGGCCGGAAAGCCGGGAAAGACGATGGCTCCCTTGGCATTCGTCAGCGGCAACGGCGTTTCGGTTGCGTGCGCGCCGTACTCCTTGACATTGGTGGCCAGCATGCCGAGGTCCGGCAGCAGGATCATCACGATTCCGATGGCCACCACGAACGCGGCACCGGCCACCAAGCCGGCGTTCCAGTTGCCGAATCGCGTCTGCAATTTCCGGCCCAACCACACGGCTAGCCCCAGCGAAACTATTGAGGCGACAAGCATCATCAGATAGAGCCCGGTGCGGGATCCGAGGGTGTCCTCGTGGCCGATCGCCGGTGGGTTGGCCGGGTATTTCAAGAATGGAACCAGAAATACCGCCACCAGGCCGCCCAGCGCCACCAGTACTGCCAAGGTCCGCGGGCGCAGATTGCCGGTTCTGCCCAGGCACAAGGTGTAAACCACGGAGAACAGGGTTCCCATGGCCGCACCGAAAAGGATCAGCCCCACTCCGATGAGGAGATTGGCTTGCAGGGTGCGACTGAAAACCTCCGGTTGGACCGGATAGACCGGTCGTCCCGCAGCCTTGTCCAGTGCAGCCTGCGCGGCTTCTCGTCCGGCTTGGTAGTCGATGGCACGACCGATCACCGGCTCCGCGAAAATCCGCGCGAATAGTACGGCGAGCAGGCCGGCGATCGCACCGGACAACAATCCTCGCAGCCGAAGTCGTTGCGTCATGTTCGGTTGTTCGTCATCGGAGCGGGCCTGTTCCTTCCGGCCCGGCGATCAGTGACAGGGGAAGCCGATGAAATGACGGGCGTCGTGGACGAATTCGTGCACGTTGGAACTGCTGCCGAAGATGGAGGTGGCGCCCTGCTCTATTCCCACGAAGTAGTACACCGCCAGGGCCAGCAAGGTAGCGGTGACCAGCCACATCGCGGACTTCGAGAGCGGAATGGCGACCGTGGTGGGTACGGTCCGCACCGTCGCCGTCGAGCTCGTCATTGTCAGGCTCGTCGTTGTCAGGCTCATGGGTGTGCTCATGTGGGGCTCCTTCCGGGATCCAGCGTCCCGAGTTGTTGGGCGTCGCGATGGCCAAAGATCTGACTCACCTGTCCGGCCGGCGGGCGGGCTCCTGACAGCGGAGACCGGTTCCCCGAATTGCAGGACAGGTTCACAGTGGCGCGACCGTGCCGGACTTCCACCGGCTTCCTCGTGCCATCACGTACCGGGAACCGTAGCCCTTGACCTGGTTCAGGGCAATGTGTGACGACGCGAGTACCCGAGCCCGAATGGCCTGAGACTGCGGGTGCGTAGTGTTGGATGGACCGATGAGCAGCCCCGACCCCAACGATCCGCACGACATCGCCGACACCGGCATGTTCCGCCGCTTCGTCGAAGACAGCCCGCAGCCCGCATCCGGCATCCGCAACCAGAAATGGCTGTGGGTGCTGATCGCCGTGATCGTCTTCATCGTCGTGGTCGTCGGAATCGCGCTGTTGCAACGCTGATCAGTGCCGGCGATGGTCCTGGATCGTGATGCGGGGACCGAAACGCGGCTTGAAGGCTTGCCCGCTGACCTGCAACAACCGGACCGCGCGGTGCCGATGGGGGCGCAGCGGTTCCAGATACTCGACCATTTCGGCGTCGTCGATCGGGCGGCCGAGCATCGTCCAACCGATGATGCCGGACAGGTGGTAGTCGCCGACCGACAGGGCGTCAGCATTGCCCAGGGCCCGCTGACCCACCTCAGCCGCGGTCCACTCGCCCACGCCGGGAACCGACATCAGCCGACGTTGCGCATCCTGCGGGCTCAATTCCGAGCAGCGCTCCAGCTGAACAGCGACGCGCGCACACGAAACGATGGTGCGCGACCGTTGCGGATCGACACCGGCACGGTGGAACTCCCAGGACGGAATCAGCCGCCATTGCTCCGCGGTGAGCGGAACCCGCATCGCGGACGGCGCCGGGCCCGGCGCAGCAGGTCCGTACCTGGTCACCAGCACGTACCAGGAGTGGAAAGCCTCCTTACCGGTGACCTTCTGCTCCAGTACGGCGGGCACCAGGGACTCCAGCACTCGCCCGGTTCGGGGAATGCGCAGGCCCCGGTGCCGGCGGTGGGCGTCGACGAGCTTGGGATGATCGGGCTCGAACGAGCTGTTGTCGTCGCTGTCGCCGAGTAGTTCGCTCAACCCCGCCAACAGCTCACCGGAGCCCGAACCCCAAGCCTGGCAACGCACTTCGTGCGTACTGAGCTGGGAGAGCCGGTACGTCACCGGGCCTGACGGCATCGCCGAGGTCCGCCAGATCGACCCGTCGGCAGCCAGCTGGTGACAGGGGTCGCGAGACCCGTGCCGGAGCGGACCGATGGTGGCAGCGAGATCGACCGGACGCGCGGCCTCGTGCACGAACTCACCATCTGGACTCTGCCTCATCTTGGTCCGAATTCTAGTTGACGCCGCCTCCGGTTCCCGGCGAAGGTGTGTTCGTCGCGGCCGTCGACAACGTGATGCAGAATGGGCCAGATGCCGCGACAGCCGATCTACGTCGAGACGTTGATCAAGGCCGACCTCGACCGGGTCTGGGAGTTGACCCAGGACACTGATCTGCACCCCCGTTGGGATCTTCGTTTCAGCAAGATCACGCCGACCGGTACCACCGACGATGGCTCGAGCCGGTTTCGCTACGAACTGCACATACTTGCCCACCACATCCTCGGCACCGGAATCTCCCTGGGGGAGCGCCGACGGCCGGACGGAACGCGCACGTCCGCTTTGCGCTTCACCACCCGCGACCGACTGTCACCCCTTGGGGACGGCCGTGGCTACTGGCGCTACGTACCGACTTCGAGCGGAATCTGGTTCATCACCGGCTATGACTATCGCCCTGGTTGGGGCAGGGTGGCCGATTCGGTTGGCATTCGCTGGCTACTCGGTTGGATGACCGCCTGGAGCTTCGATCGGTTGCGGATCTGGGCCGAGACCGGGCAGCCACCGGAGACGTGGCGCATCGGTTCGGTACTGGCCTTCTGGCGCGCAGACCGGCCGCGCGCGTCGCGCTGCCGTCGCCGACCCCTTCGCGGACAAGCCATGGACGATGCCCCATCCACCCTCGACACGCTCCCGGCGCCGTGATGTCTATTTTCGCCGAGGCGATGGGAGCCGACTTCGACCGGCTGCATCCGATGCTGCAGCGACGTTTCGGAATGGGCTTGGAATCCGGCTATGCCTGCGTCGGGACCGGTGTGATGACATCGATCCGCCGAGGACCCTGGTGGACGCTGCCATTTCTTCATCTCGGCAAGGTGCGCAATATCCTGATCCCAGATGTCGGGCGGAATGTGCCGTTCGTCATCAAGAACTTTCCCTACCGCGACCCCTACGGTCGCGAAACCATCACCTTTGCCCGTGAGTACCGCCTCGGTCGCCGGCCTAGCCGCTTCGACGCAACCATGATCATCCACAACGGGCGGCTGATCGACTATCTCGGCACCCACCAGCATCTCGCTGTGGATCTTGACCTACAGGCCACCGGTGACGGCTCGCTGCTGTTGACCACCCACCAGCAACGCTTCTACGAGGGGCGAGTGGGTTTCCGCTTCCCTCTGCTGCTCAGCGGTGAGGCCACGCTTCACGAGAGCTACGACGACGACGCCGAAGTCTTCCGAGTCTCGCTCGAGGTCAGGAATCGGATCCTGGGTTTCCTCTTCGGTTACGACGGTGAGTTCCGGTGCGAGTTCATGGCGGCCACCGACGCTCCAGCTGAACTCAAGCCCGTGCGCCACGAGCGCCGCACCTGAACCGGCTCGCTGGGTGACGCCTGAACTTCGAGTCGCGGTCGATTGCCGGGCGAGCGGAAGCGATGCGCGAGCCGTCCACAGACGGCGGCGCTCCGATCAGACCCGTTGTCGAGCAGGCGATGGCAGGTGCTCAGTTCGAACCGAGCACCTGGATCTCTGAGATTGCCGTGTAGTCGCGGCTGCCAGGACTGGTGATGCCGGTGATGGTGACGCTCAGGTGCCGGGTGGTCAGGTGCACGGCCTGCGACTGGATCGACGGAATCGGCTGGAACCGTTGCGCGACAGGTGGTTGACCGGGCGCGGACCACCGCACCGACGCGATCCGGCGATTCTCGGTGAACCATGCTTCGTGGGTCGACGGGTCGTTCTTCGCGTAGCCCGGGACCAGGCCGACCGAAGTGATGGTCACCGGGCGGGCGAAGGTGAGGACGATGGTGCGGCCGGTCAGATCGCCGGCCGCCCGCCACGCAGTGTCGAGTCTGCCGTCACTGAGATTCATGGACCGGAAGGACACCGGCCGACCGGCCGCGTCGTGACCGTCGGGTGCAGTCGAGGGCACCTGGATCGACTGCGGGAGCAATGGTGTCGGCCTGGCCGCCGCCCGCAGCGTCGGCCGGCTCAGGTGGTGGGTCGCCGACGACACCGCGGCGGCGGGATGCGAAGGCGCGCCGAACACCGCGGCAGTACGGGAAGTGGCTGCCCCACTGCCGATCAGGTGAACGGACGAGCCGAAGATCACCAGCACCAACGGCACGATCAGCCGCGGCAGCCATTCGTTCGGGTGCACGTCCGTGGCCAGCAGGTGGCGGTTGGGTCCGATGGCGTGGTGGGTGTCCCAGCGCACCCCGCGGCTCTTGAGCAGGGAAATTTCGTACCAGCTCAGCGCGAGCATCACTACGCCACCGAACACGCCCGACCCGCTGATCCAGTGATCAAGAGGGCTGCCATGGTCGCCCACCGCCACTGCGTTCAGAACGACTGCGGCGACGGCCACGAATCCGGTCACCATTGCCGGCAGGAACGGATGCACATCAGCAGCCCGGAACTGGAAACGAACCCCCAGCAGCAGCGCCCAGAGGGCAGCGGGCACCAGCGACAGCGCCGCGACCGTGATGATCGCCGACCACAATCGGTCATTGGCCGTCATCGAAGTGTTGGAAAACCGCCATGCTGCCAGCGCCAGGATTGTCAGCGGCGCGGCCGTCACCGACAGGCCGATCAACAGTGGCTTCATCGCCGCACCCGCGACCCGAGCCCGCTGTCCCTGGCCGGCCATCGCGACCAGGACCACGCCGGCCGGAACGAAACACAGAATTGCCAGAACCACCTTGGCGTAGGGCCCGTCGAGGAACGACCGCAGCGTTCCACCCAGATCGGGATCGTTCATGTTCGCCCGGATGATCAGGGCGAGTCCGAGAAATCCAGCCCACGTGCGGTAGGTGTTGAGTCGTTCGATCTTCGGTTCGCGCTTCGTGCGGGGAGCCATCAATCGGTTCGCCACTGCGATCGGCCGAACGAAGAGGACGTGCAGCAATGAACCGAACAGCGTAGTCATCGGGTCTCCTGCTACTCGTGCTGGACGAACGTTCCAGGAAGCATCCTGCAACACGACACCGACACCCGCACCGGCACCGGCTCCGCTACGGGGTTTGCGATCACAATCCGCCGCCGGCTTGGGTTCCCGACCTTGCGATCGTCGCGCCGTCCGACGCTGCTGGGGTTGTCCGACAGGTTGCGCACCGACTTCCTGGACGGCGGTTTCGCCGGCGCCGCGCGGTTCGGCATCTGCTGTACTGGAACCCGAGCGCGAATGAGCGCGCCGGTCGAAGGAGGTTCCCATGCCGTCTGCACAGGAGCCGACCGAGGTCTTCGACTACATCGTCGTCGGCGCAGGCTCGTCGGGATCGCCGTGGCCGCTCGGCTCAGCGCGAACGGCGAGGCCTCGGTCCTGCTTCTGGAAGCCGGCCCACGGGATCGAAAGCCGGCGGTACACATTCCGGCGGCATTCTCACAATTGTTTCAAAGCGACCGCGACTGGAATTACGACACCATTCCACAGCCGGAACTGGGCGACCGCCGGATCTATTGGCCGCGCGGCAAGATGCTCGGTGGTTCGTCGTCGCTGAACGCGATGATGTGGGTTCGAGGATTCGCGGCGGACTACGACAAGTGGGCGGAAGCAGCCGGGCCCACCTGGTCCTGGAGCTCCCTGCTTCCCTATTTTCGGCAGGTCGAGCGCGTGGCCGGCACTCACCGATCGGACGAGGGCTCCACTGGAGCGATCAGCATCTCGGTCCAGCGTCAGCCCCGTTCCCACACGGCCGCATTCCTCCAAGCCGTTACGCAGCTGGGAATGTCGGTGGAACGGGCCAACTCAGCGGAGCCGGGCGGGTTTGCCCAGACGATGGTGAGCCAGCGTCGCGGAGCCAGATTCAGCGCGGCTGACGCCTACCTGAAGCCGGCCAGAACGCGCGCCAAACTCACGGTTCGGGTCGATGCGCAGGCCGGCCGAGTGCTCTTCGACGGCAAGGATGCAGTCGGCATCGAATACTTCGTCGGCCGGGAACGGCGACGGGTTACCGCCCGCCGCGAGGTCGTCCTGTGCGGGGGAGCGGTGAATACGCCGCAATTGCTGATGCTGTCCGGAATTGGGGACGGTGCTGCGCTTTCCGAACTCGGAATCAAGATGGTCAAGAATTCCCCGGAGGTCGGGAAGAACCTCGTCGACCATTTGATCGCCGGTCTGGTGGTCGAGGCCAACGGCGACACCCTGTATTCGGCGCAACGCCCCGCCGAGTTGGCCCGCTATCTGCTGCGCCGTAAAGGCATGCTGACGTCCAATGTGGCGGAGGCCTACGGGTTTGTTCGCACCCGTTCCGAATTGCCGCTGCCGGACATCGAAATCCTTTTCGCGCCCGTGGCCTACGTCGGGCAGGGCCTCGAACCCCCGCCTACGCACGGGTTGACCATCGGCGCGATCTTGCTGCAGCCGGAGAGTTCCGGTCGGATCACGCTCGCGGTCGGCGATCCGATGGCGCCGCCGTCAATCGATCCGCGGTATCTGTCGGACCCGGCCGGCCGAGATCGGGCGACCCTGTTGGCCGGGCTGGCCGTGTGTGAACTGATCTTGCAGGCCCCTGCCCTGCGCGCCGTCCATACCGGCCACTTCCTCGCGCCGGCAGATTCTGACGCAAAGAGCGGGCCGGCCCGAGATCTGTTGTCGGTCAACGACTATTCACACACTTTGTACCACCCGGTGGGAACGGCTCGGATGGGCTCGGACAGCGGCTCCGTCGTCGATCCGGAGCTGCGAGTTCGCGGCGTCTCGAAGCTGCGGGTGGCTGACGCTTCGGTGATGCCGAACATCATTCGCGGTCACACGAATGCGCCGGCCATCGTCATCGGCGAAAAGGCAGCCGACCTGATCATGGCGAGTTGATCCGCCGGGCCCACGGTGTCCGGCGATGCGGGGGACCGGGTTCGTGGTGCGTCCTTCCGCGCCGTTGACCGGTTTCCGGCGGGCGCGGTTGCCCACGCCAGCGCGGCTGGGGCGCACCTGCGCCGCCGATCAGCGCCGCTACGTCAGGGCATCGGCGAGGTGGTGAGATTCGCCGCGCGCAGCACGAGGTGGTCACGCTCTCTGGAGTTGGTCGCCCGCGCCGCGGCGAGACGATACTGGTCAGCTGCCTGCGCGGGCCGGCCCCCGAGTTCCAGCAGATGCGCGCGGACGGCGTGCATTCGATGGTGTCCGGCCAGAGTCGCGTCGATTCCGTCGAGCAGGTCCAGGCCGGCCTGCGGCGTCTGCGCCATGCCGATCGCGACGGCGCGGTTCAGCCGCACCATCGGGTTGCCCGTCAGCCGTTCGAGCCGCCCGTACAGCGCGGCGATCGCCGCCCACCTGGTGGCCTTGGCAGTGATGGCCTCGTTGTGAAGGGCGGCAATGCAGGCCTGCAAGCCGTACTCGCCGAGCGGCCCACGGCGCATCGCCGCCGTGAGAATTCCCAAGCCTTCGGTGATCGTGCCGCGGTCCCAGCGCCCGCGGTCCTGCTCGGCGAGCGGCACGATGTCGCCGGCGTCATTCGTGCGCGCCGGGCGACGCGCGTCGGTGAGAAGCATGAGCGCGAGCAGGCCGGCGACATCGGTGTGGTCCGGTTGCGCAGTCTGCAGCAGACGGGTCAGTGCGATTGCTCGGTCGCTGAGCGCCGTACGGGCCAGCTCGCTGCCGGCGGTGGCGGCGTACCCCTCGTTGAAGATCAGATAGAGGACGTGAAGTACCAGGCGCAACCGGTGCGGCAACTCGATGCCGGGCGGGGGCGCGAAAGGCGCGTCCTCGGCCTTGAGTTTCGCCTTGGCGCGGCTGATCCGTTGACCCATGGTGGGTACCGGCAGGAAGAATCCCGCCGCTATTTCTACGGTTGTCAGGCCGCCGACCGCCCGGAGGGTCAGCGGGATCGCCAGGGTCGGCGGGAGCACGGGGTGCGCGCACAGATACATGCAGGTGAGCGTGTCGTCGGTGGATTCGACGCTGGGCGGCGCAGCAGATGACCAGGTAGCCGCGGCCAGTTCGCGACGGTGCCGGGCACGATCGCTGCGGTAGGCGTTCACGAAACGCCGGAATGCAACTTGATGAAGCCAGCCTGCCGGATCGTCCGGCACACCGTCGGCCGGCCACGACCCGGCCGCAGCCAACAGGGCCTCCTGCACGGCGTCCTCGGCTTCGGGGAAGCTACCGACCCGGCGGGCGAGAACTCCGAGGACCTGCGGTGACAGCGCGCGTAGCAGGTCCTCGGTGGTCGTCATCGACGGTTTCAGCTCATCGGCGAGAGCTCGAAGAGCTCATCGACTGACGAGCCGACCGACCCCATCACTTCCCTCACCTCGATGCGAATAGCCATCGGCGCGCCGCCAGGACCAGGGGCTGCAGAGGCCCGCGCCGCGATCTCGACGGCCCGTTCGAGCGATTCGACGTCGATCGTGCGATAGCCGGCGACGAGTTCCTTGCCCTCGGGATTGGGGCCGTCCGTGACCACCGGTGCGGTGACGCCATCAGCGGTGACGAACCGGGCCTGCTCGGGGCCGGTCAATCCCTGCGCGTCGATCAGCTCACCGCTTCCCTCGAGTTCGGCATTGAGCGCGACCTGGAATTCGATGTGCGCGCGGATGTCAGCAGGCGCCCATTGATCCATCGGCGGGCAGACCCCTTCAGGGGCCTCGTAGTTCTGCAGCAGCATGAAACGCATGGCGGAATCCTCTCTCGTTCGGCGCCCCGTCGGAGCCTTTCACAAGGAGGACGGAGCCGGCCGCTCGACTTCGACATCGATTCCGGCGGCCATCGCTTGCGGGCTCCTTCGCTCGTGATTTCATCCCGCTGCGGCTCAGAGGTCTCGCAGGCGCTCGACGACCTGGGTGCCAGTGCGGGCGACCCATCCGGGCAGGTCGGGATTCTTAGAACCGACCCAGACCTTGGAAATGCCCAGGTCGGCGTAGACGCGCATCGTCGCGAGGAAGGCGTCGACGTCGGCCAGGGGGTCGATGGCGGTGATGACGGTCTTCTGGATCTCGGCCGGGTCGCGGCCGACATCCTCGCAATGGCGCCTGAGAACTTCGAGCTTGCCGCCGATGACGTCAGGGCCGGCGTCGAAGAGATTGCAGGCGTCGGCATATTGGGCCACCATGCGCAGCGTCTTCTTCTCGCCCATCCCTCCGATCAGAACCGGCGGACCACCGGGCTGCAGCGGCTGCGGAACGCACAGGGTCTCAGCCAGGTCGTAGTGCTCGCCGTGGAAGGGGCCGTCGTCCGAACTCCACATCTGCCGGCAGATGCGCAGGGCCTCCTCCAGGCGCTCGAAGCGTTCGGCCACCGGCGGAAAGAGCACGCCGAGCCCTGCGTGTTCGCGCTCGTACCAGGCCGCGCCGATACCCAGCAGTGCTCGTCCTCCGGACAGGACGTCCAGCGTGGCGAGGGTCTTGGCGAGCAGACCCGGATGGCGGTAGGTGACGCCGGTGACGAGCAGGCCCAGCTGCAGTCGCTCCGTTTGGCCTGCCAGATAGCCGAGAGTGGTGTAGCCGTCGAGCATCGGGTCGTCGGCCGGAGCCATCGCCTCCATCTGGAACCAATGGTCCATCAGCGTCAGGGTGGTGAAGCCGGCCTCCTCGGCGGCTCGGGCGGTCGCGGACAAGCCCGGTGCGATGGCGGCCGGGGTACCAAAGGGCGTGAAGTCGGCGACGTGCAGGGCCAGTTCCATGGTGGTCAGTCCTTCGGGGAAGCAACAGGGGTCCTATGCCAGGAACTCTACGAGTAGGCAGCGCAGGCCGCCGGGCGGACGCATCTCCAACCGGGCGGTCGTTACTCCGGAAGCACCGGGGTTCCGGGGCCGGTCGCCGGACCGACGATCACCGATTGCAGGCGGCGAACCGCGTCCAGATGATCGCCGGTCCAGATGATCCGGACGGCGGTCGAGGTGGCGTTGCCGGCCTCGTCCTGCAGGTCGTGCCGAACTGCGTCGATCAACCGACCGTCGGCGACCTTGTCGTGCGGAAGCGGCCGGGGCAGTTCTTGCTGACCGATCAGTCGATTTCCCAGATCGCTGTACCACTGGCTGAGCAAGTCCGTCGATCGCCCCAGTTCGATCCGGGCGGCTGTCCGATCTCCAACAGCTTCGCCGGTGTCGCGCTGCCAGAGATCGAGGATTGCGTCGCCGGCGAGCCGCACTCCGGCGACCCCTGTCACCACAGCCGTCACCTGGGCCAGCGGGAGCTGTTTGGCGCCGCGCTCGGCAAGGTAGGTCCGCAATGTGTCGTCCAGCCGTCGGGCCGCCCCGGCCGCGCGGAGCGCCTGCGCCGTCGGGGAGGAGCGCGAGCCGGTGGTCGTGTCGCACCGGCCGAGCCCGAAGGCAACGCTCGCCGTCAGGTATGCCGCGCTGTCGACGTACGCCTCGGCAAGCGCCCGCCGTAATGCGGCTCCGGCGCCGCGTGGCCAGAACAGCAGTCCGACCACGAGACTGACCGCACACCCGAGTGCGATGTCCTCGATCCGAAGCAGCCCGACGCGCCAGCCGGTAGGGGCGATGATGTTGAACAGCACCAACAAAGTGATGGTGAAACCGGCCTGGCCGGCGGCGAAGGAGATGACCGCCGGCGCAATTCCGGCGACGAGAATCGCGATCGGGAGCAAGATCCACAGCGCTGTGGGATTGGTTCCGATCATTGCGAGCAGCGCCGCCCCGAGAACGAATCCGGCCACCGTGCCCAGTACTCCGCGCAACGCGTTCTGCCCGGTATTCAGAGCGTTCGACCGCAGCACCGACAAGGTCGCGAGAACAACCCAGAACGAATGCTGCACTCCGGTCAGGTCGGCGACCAGAACGGCCAGTCCGAGACCGACCGCGCCGCGAATGCTGTTGTGCAACCACACCGAATGCCGCTCGACATGCGCGGTCGCACGTTCCCCGGCGGCGGCCAGACTGCCGACCAGCCCGCGAGGTTGTCGTCCCAGCAACCTTTCCCACCAGGTACGGCGTTCGGCCGCAGCAGTTCGGACGATATTGCCGGCGATCAGCGACACCGCGAAGCTCAGTTCCTGAGCGCGGAAACTGGGGTCGAGCGCGGTGATGAATTCCCCGATGCCGTCCTTTGTTCCGGCTCCATCAGCAGTAGGAAAACGCCGGACCGGAAGTTGGGTCGTCGCCTCCGCTTCCACCGCCTGCAGCGATTCCGTCATTCGGGTCAGCGCGGCCTCGAGGTCCGTCGGGGCGCCACCTGTCTGCTGCAGCAGATCCGCTCCTTGCTCGAGAACGGCGGCGGCGGCGGCTTTGACCCGGCAGGCGGCCTTGTTCGCGGGGCCACCCCGGGATGTTCGGGCCGGTTGAGAGACGATGGCCTGCAACCAGTTCAGCTCATCGACCAACCGGACGACGGTTCGTGCCGAGGTACTGAGCCCGGTCGGTCGGTAAGGGGTTGCCAGGAAAGCCGTGTGCAGCGCTGCTACTGCGTCATTCGCCTCGGTGATGGCGTGGTCGTGATCGGTGGCAAGGTCCGGGTCGTGCCCGCTGAGCACGAAATCGACATCTGCCCGCAGCCGCGTGCTCAGTGCCCGGCAGGCCAAAGAAGCGGCTGCGCGTAACGGCTCTCGTGGAGGTGCCGGCCAGAGCACCGCGATCGCAATCACTCCGGCCACCGAGGCCAGACCCCAACCGGCCAATCGTGGCGCGATCGAGTCGACGGATCCCGGCTGGGTCACCGGCAGAATGAACGCCAATAGCAAAGACGTGCTGGCACCGGCCAGAACAGAGCTGACCACGCCGGCGAACAACACCGCGAATGCGACGACGGCCATGGCCGAGGCGGCCAACCACACCCAACGAGAAGCCAGCGTGCCCAGGCAGACCAGGAAGGCCCCGACGACCGCAAGCCCCACCTGGGCCTGGATCCGCTCCCGCATCGGACCGGTGAAATCAACCAGCAACAACATGGCAAACGACCCGAAAGCCGCAAACGTGGCGACGTCCCCATTTCCGATCACTCGAGCGCCGAGAGCGAACAGCGCCGGCATCACGATCGCCGTTCGGGCCGCCCGGCGTAACGCCGCAAATCCGCGGTCGCGCCCGCCCAGCCAAGTCCTGACGTGCACGAGACCTCCTGACGTGCTGCGGTGTGGCACCAACTGTGCCAGAGCAGCGACAACGCTCGAATGGTGTCGGTGTCGGTGTCGGTTCGGT
>JAABUU010002762.1_pt1 | contig 24119 bp, 16 predicted proteins | sample 5559301 | NCBI WGS metagenome assembly JAABUU01 (sample SAMN10711884, study PRJNA513360) | rock metagenome | isolation source: Antarctica rocks | place: Antarctica: Victoria Land, Richard Nunatak white | reverse complement strand
AGATATGCATTGCAAGCTAGAGGAAACAGGAGGAACAACAGGGCGGGCTAGAACAACCTCAACATCTTTCAATCCCTGGGCAGCCCGGTGTAATGCTTGGCTTCTCATTAAATTGACGCCGAAAGGTGTAGTCTTTTCTTTTCTGCCTAGACAGAATGTCAGGAGCACGTGGCGCGTTGCCATTTTAGGACTGCTGGCTTTGTCTGATAAATTGGATTTCAGATACACGTTCCCAAGGATGCACTGATCTGCAGAGCCTGATAACACGCCTGGATCATGGAGATATTATAGCACAGTATGCAGTCATGCAGGGTTGTGTTAGGCTGCGCGATGCAACAAAGTTGCATTTGTATTTGGAAGTAACTGCTGAAATCTGCACATTAATATTAAATTTGTCATACAACATTCAAAATGCCGGCCATTCTTGAATCATGGCAAAGTGTTTGACATGCACCAAAGACTGCCAGTATTGCATTCCATTGCTCAAAATCACCAGACAGTTGTGGTATCTGAGATCACGCCCCAAGTGTCACAGCAAGGGCTCTGTCAACCACAAGCTTTGTGCGTCCCAAAATATATCACACTTGGGTATTGCATGTACAAGGTCTATAACAAGACAATCTGACATCAGACCTACAATGCAGGTCGACACTGTACTATAAGGCATGCAGAGGTTGTGCTTCAGCGGATCATGTTGTTGCTCTCATAACAGAAACAGTACATTCAATCAGAGGACCCTGTGGCCTCTTGTTGCATTGAGGTTGGTGTGAAGCCTCCATCAGTGCCTGACCCAGAGGAAGAGCTGGGATTCACAGCATGACTGCTCAATGGTGTTACTGCCGTGTTGAGCTGGGAGTCTGAATCAATGCTGTCAGCCACCGCATGACTGCTCCAGGGAGTCTGGCCAGTGTAAAGCTGGGAGTCTGAGTCAGTGCTGTCAGCCACTGCATGACTGCTCAGGGGGGTCCTGGCAGTGTTGAAGCCAGAGGTAAGGTGGGCAGGGCTGCCTGAAAGGGGGTGACGTGCCAGACTCCTGAGCGGGCTTGACAGCCTGGGGCTCAAGGCTGTTGACTCTGGAGCAATGGCATTGTCCAGGTTGATGTGCATATCAAGCCTGCCTCGCCATGACCCTACAGAGCTCTGGGGGCTGCCCAAGTCATGCTCCAAGGCATAGCTGGGAAGCCCTTCATCCTCAAGAGCATGACTGGGGATGGACTGATGAGCATCTTGGACAGCATGACTTGCAAGATCTCCTGCGCCTTCAGTGGCATGACTGGACACCTCTGTTTCTAAATCCACAGCGTGGCTTGGAAGGCTAGCGGAAGCTGAAGCAGCAGCCTGCAACATGCATGCAGTGTTGGTCAAATGTTACTCATATGCACAACTGTATGACACCGTGATGATCAAACTTGGAGTGCTTGAAAATGGAACAGGATTAGAAGACAATGAGAATCATGGCACCATCAGGTATGCGCGCGTGCAGGCCACATGCCCAAAAGGATGCACCTGCTCAAACAGATGTGTGAGTGACAACTGAGCCTGGTATATAAGCAATACAACTCAAACAGAAGCAGAACAGAGATGCTGCAACATGAGCAAAGACAGCTAATCACAAGAGATCACACAAAAGCACTCAACAACTATGAACACCCATAAGCAATATTTCCAATCCATGACAATGAGGTGCCCTATACCAATGCCACTGCTGATACACAACACACGGTGACATGTGACTATGCCCGCTGCTGAGAGCAAAAGCCAAAGATAGCCTAAGCTGAACGCAGTTGACACGACACAAAGCTGGACGTTGAGATGAGAAAGACAGTGCTAGAAGTTGTCTTGCTGGATTGGTGAGACTGCCATTCAAACATCATGCATTCAGCTTGCAGCTGAAGTCAGTTGAACACAGAGGCTGCTCGCTAGGGCATCTCTCTGAGTGCCAAAATAAACGGCAAAACATCACAACACATCCAACCTTGGGTGGCGTGCCACCAGAGTCATTGACGAAGCTGGCAAAGGCTTTAGATCGCACTTCGTTGTATTCCCCAGTGCCCTTCCAGGCTTGTGAGAAGGTGCTGGGCTGCCGGTTTATCTGAGCAAGCATCCCGTGGAAAACAGGATCCCTACTCAGGCATCTGAGGCATGGAGCAGGGATGGCACTTGAGCCTGTGACCTTGGCAGCTGCCAGTTCTGCTTCTAGAGTAGTGATGCGCTTCTGAGCGTCTGCGAGCTGTGTCTGCAGACACAGCAGATCACAGACGCCATGGGACTGCTTGCAGATCATAGACGCCAAGGAGCTTGACGCAGGTCAGCGCCATGCCTTTGGATGCAGTGCCTTCAGAGACCACAGTGAAAGTGAAGGTGCTGAAATCGGAGGAGGAAGATGCAAATGGGACACGTCTACGCAGAAAGTGTGCACAGTGACAACACAGGTAGGTTGCAGGTCATGCACACACATGCACATGAAGCTGGCTTGTTGCCACAGGATTGTGCATTGCCAGGTGGTGTCCTGCATGAGTCAACTGCCAAAAATACAGAAAACACAAAAACTTGGAGGGTTCTTCACAAGCATACAGCAAAGATTGATGAAGCTCTTTGGGCACAGAACCATACAAAGTCAGTCTGAGTGCATGCAATCAAACAATATTGCGCAATGTCAAGCAAAGATTGGGTGAGCTCACCAGAAATTCAGTCGGTCGTGAACCCTTTGAACCCCTTGAGCCACTGGATCTGCTTGATCCTGTGGGCGAACCAGGGCTGCGCCTAGGTGTCCCAGGGATGCTGTTGCTGTGCATCATAGCCCGGGGGCCTGTCTGCACCTGCAGCCTGCCAGCCTCTTGCTGTGGGTCCATCTGACTCAGCAGAGACTGGATGTGGGCGTTGGCACCAGCAAGGTCATTCTGTAGTGACTGGACCTGCAGATATGACCCCTGCAGCTGATTACTAAGTGACTGAATGCGATGACGTTCCTCTGCCAAGGTCGATTCCAGTGCGTGCACATGGTTCTCTGCTTGCTCTCTCAGAGAGTCATATTCAGCCGTGGCCCGCTGCATAGAATCCAAAAGCTCAGCACTTCTCTGCTTTTTCAGTTTTTGCAGCTGCTCATTCTGTTGCTCAAGCTCGTCATTGCGCTCAAAGGTTTCTTGCAGCTGATCAGAGGTGTCATTCAACTCCTCCTGCAAGACATCACTTTTCACTGATGAGGGTTGACTGATGCAGCTTGACTGCTGTGTTAACATGAATGTGATTAGATCTGATACAAAGCCATGTCACTGTAGCATTGATCTGTACCACACAGAAGGCAATCAGGTTTCAAAATTGTGCAGCAGCCTGCCCATCCTCACATTGACAAACAATCAAATGTGTTTTGTACGAAACACGGTGCCAAGCAATGATATGCAGATTGTTGATGTCACATGTGAGCATACTGGCGGCACACACAATCATGAAACCACTCAATTCAGGACCTCATTGATACAGCCAGGAAATAGAGCTCGTACAAACTCACAGCAGCCATTTGCATAAACATCAATTACAAGCATGATGAAGTGCAAGGAGGGGTTACACACCTGTACAGCGCTCACTGATGACTCCAAGTCTGCTTGCAAGCCATTGATGACCTTCTGCAAGTGCTCACATGCTCTGTGGGTCTCAGCTACTTCTGCTCTCAGGGTCCTCACATCATTGCTCTTCTCAGCCACAGCAGCCTCAGCAGCTGTCCTAGCCGAGATGGCCTCACCAAGCTGTGCAGCTAGGCGGCTGCACTCAGCACTAGACTGCTGAAGAGCCTCCTCAGTACTGCCCTTGCCAGTCTTGAGGTCTGCCAAGAACTGCCTCTGCTGCTCAGCATCTGCCATGGCTTGTTCAAGGCTTGCTTGTAGATCAGCCTTGGCTGAGTTGGCATTTGCGACTGCCTGCTGCTGTTCCTGAGCATCTGCCTTAGCCTGCTGCAAGCTTGCTTCTGCCGACTCCCTGGCAAAGGTAACGTTTGCCAGGTCATAATGATGATCCTTGGCGTCTGCCTTGGCCTGTTCAAGCTCTGCCTGCAATGAGGCCTTGGTTGAGCTGACAGCTGCCACTAGTTGCTCCTGCTGCTGAGCTCGTGCATGAGCTTGCTCTACAGCTGCTTCTGCTGCATCCTTGGCAAAGGTGACCTCTTGCAAGGCCTGCTGATGCTGCTTGGCATCTGCAGTGGCCTTGTCTAAGGCTGCTTGCAAGGAAGCCTTTGCTGAGGAAGCATCTCTTGAGGCATGCTGCTGGCGCTCCAGCTCTGACTTGGCTTGTTCCAGAAGTGCTCCTACTCTGTCCTTGGCTGAAGTGGCATTTGCTAAATCCTGCTTCTGCCGCTTTGCATCTGCCCTAAACTGTTTTACAGTTGCTTCAGAACTGCCCGCGGCTGACTTAGCATCTGCCAGCTCCTGCTTCTGCCGCTTGACATCTGCCCTGAGCTGCTGTTGAGTTGAAATTGCAGCCTCCTGAGATGAAGCAGCATCTGCCAGCTCCTGGTTCTGCCGCTTGACATCTGCCCTAAGCTGCTCTAGAGTTGCTTCTGCGCTGTCTGTGGCTGACTTAGCATCTGCCAGCTCCTGCTTCTGCTGCTTGACATGTGCCCTGAGCTGCTGTTGGGTTGCATCTGCAGCCTCCTGAGCTGTGGCAGCATCTGCCAACTCCTGCTTTTGCTGCTTGGCACCTGCCCTAGTCTGCTCCAGAACTGCTTCTGCTGACTCCCTGGCATGCACAGCCTCTGCCAAACTCTGCTCTAGCTGCTCTGCACTAGCACTGACTTCCTCCAAGCTGGCTTCTGCAGTGTCCTTGGCTGCAGTGGCTTCTGCCAGTGCGTGAGCTTGCTGCTTCAAGTGAGCATGAGTCTGCTCTAGACTTTCCTGAGCAGAGTCTCTGGCAGAAATGACTTCTGCCAGGGTTCGCTGCAGCTGCTCAGCATCAGCCTGAGCCTTCCCTGAACTGGCTTCTGCGGCTTCTCTGGCTGCAGTGACGTCTGCCAGAGCCTTGCCCTGCTCCAAAAGCTCAGTCTGTGCTTGCTCCAGGTCTGCCTGTACTGACTCCTTGGCAGAGATAGCGTTTGCCAGATCCTGCTTGTGCTCTACAGCGTCTGCCCTGGCTTGCTCTAGGGCTGACTCTGCAGCCTCCCTGGCAGAGCTGGCATCTGCCAGGTTTTGGCTCTGCAGCTCAGCATCTGTCCTGGCCTGTTCTAGGGCAGCGTCTGCAGCCTCTTTTGCTGCAGCAGCGTCCGTCAGGGCTTGCTGCTGCTGCTTAGTGTCTACCTGGTGTAGAGTTGCCTCTGCAGCCTGCTTGGCAGAGGTGGCACTTGCCATTTCTGAACTGAGGCGTTCAGCTTCTGCTTTGGTCTGTTCAAGGGTGACTTCTGCAGCTGCCTGGACTGACCTGGTCTCCATCAGCTGCTGACTCAGCTCAGCAAGCTCTGCAAGCTTCTCATTGAGGCTCGACTTGGCCATGGCGTTGTCTGACTTGACTTGTGCTAGCTGGGTCTGAATAGCCTGCAAGACATTTTGAGCATGTGAGGCAACAGGTCAGTGCAGGCACTACAGTACACTGTGATACAGCATGGCTCTTATGCTGCAGCAAATGTGGCAGTGCATACAGTTGCCAATGAACACCAGACTGAATGGTAGTTGTCCAGTTTACACATATCAGCACAAGCGTACTTTGCATTAGTCGCGCGAGCAGCTGACACAAAGCAGCAAAAGAGCAGGACAGTACCACAGACAAGCAAAACAAAGCAGAGAGCACCAGCCCTGACATTGTTCATGATGTTTGTGTAAGGGAAACAAGCAAATGAGCAACACTGGGTTAGGCACAATGGATGACAAGGACAGTCTATGCACAGCTCGCATGCAAAGCTCACCCGAATGTCATCAACATGCTGCTGCTGCAGTTCATCCACAGCCTGACTGTGGCTGGCCTGGGCTGAAGCCAAACTGTCGGTCAGCTCAGCAACCTTGTGTTCTGCAGCGTCCAGGTTGTTCTGAGCAGCAACAGCATCTGCGCGAGAGTCAGCCGCCTTATCCTGAGCAACCTGCACCTGGCTTTCCAGCTGTGATGCATGCCTGGTCTTTTCAGTCAGGTCTGCCTTGACTGTTTCCAGGCTTGCAGTGCTCTCTGCCAGCTTGCCTTCAGTGGTTGACAGATCTGCCTTGGCCACCTGGAAACAACATAAGCTAGAATGAAACGCCTGCTGTGTGCACAGAGAAAAGTCAGTCACAATGACACTTCCATTCAACGTGCCATTCAACAAGACACAGAAGACCTGAAACTACACCGCAGAGTCACAATTCTAGATATGCGCAGCAATGGAGGTGACCACGACACTCACTCATGTTGTAATTGACATCACAATTGGCGCCTCGCACTTGCCAGACATGTTGAAGCATAGCAGCAGCAGCTGTACATGAAACATATGCAAGTGAGAAATGTGCACAGCTACAATTGATCTTCAAGCAAAATATTTACCTTCAGATCCTTCTCCAGCCCATCACGCTGGGTGGCTACTGCTCTCAGGGCCTCAATTTGCTCACGCATGTCTGCCTCTGACTCAACAGACTCTGACTCGAGAGTCCTAGGAGTTGATGGACCAGACAGGCCATTGGCAGGCGACTCCTTGACTGTGGACGCCTGCGACGGGGGCGACTTTGCTGGGGATACCTTTTTAGAGGGAGTAACTAAGCCTTTCATATCTGCGACGGCATTGGCAGCTGCTGGACCCAGGCTGCCAGTGGGTTCCATGCATTCCTTCCAACGCTGTTGCAGCTCTGAGTCTGATAAGCCATTCAACAGGCTGTCTTGACCACTGGAGGTGTTGCGAGAGAAGCTGCTATCTGTGTTGGCTGACACAGATGTGTCTGAGATCTTGCGACTGACCTGGTGCAGCTTGGCTTTTGGCCGGAAGCAGGAGCGGTAGACTGCCTTGAGGGGGCGCAAAGCAGAGCCAGGAGAGTAGAGGAAGCCCGTGAAGAAAAGGAAGGCTGCCGCTAATGCTCCAAGCAACCAGCCCTGCATAATTCAGGACAGACAGGTGGGAAAGCAGCTGTGATCTGCTGAGCAGGAATGCAACTTTCAGCTGCAGACTGACAGACTATGCTGTGCAATCCTATCAGGTACATAGCAGAGAATGTGAGCATGACTCAGGAGCCTTTGTGCGCATTGTATCAGTCTCAAGCCTGTGACATGAAAGAAATGCACATGACCAACTGACCGCGGCACTGTAGATGACAATAGCAGGAGACAACAGCAGCAGAGTATACAGACTATGTTGAATGCACCGAGTGACATGTCTAATGAGGAAACGTCACAAGCTCACCTGACTGCCGAAAGGGCCATACAGGCTCTCAGCCGTACAAGGCTGATGATCACATACTGGACATTGAGGAGCCTCATCACATGCTGGAAACTGTTGAGCACATTCCTTGGCTTCTGGGAGCTTCTCCACAACCGACTGCAGGTACGCGTTCTGGCTCGCCAGCAAGGACCTGTCGTCCTCGACCCTTGCCAAGGACGTCAGCAGCTCATGTGTACGGCCTTGTGAAATAGAGAGGTCTTCTTGTGAGCGCTGCAGCAGATCTGTCACCTTCTCGTTCTCCTGCTGTGCTAAATGCAGATCAGTTGTCAGCTGTGCTATTGAGGCTTTGTCAGCTTTGCTGTCGGCGTTGCTAGTACTCAGCAGGTCCTTGGACTCTTTCTTGTGTGGCAACAGGCTGGGGAGAGAAAGGCCTGAGGTGACCAAATGATAGAGAGCATGCTGGCTATTGACACTGAGCTTGTCATAGCTGTCACGGATGGATGAGCCTTCAGGAATGAGTTTTGAGCCCTGTGTGACTAGCTGCTGAAGAGCTTGCTGACTGTTGCCACTGAGCATGTCAAAGCTCTCCTTAAATGGGGCGCTCAGTGAGGACCCTGTATATGCAGCAAGACATTAGAAACATATGTATGCCAGACACAGAGTCTTTGTCATGCTGTCATCTAGGCAGCATGCAACAATTATAAAGCTGACCAACAACAAACAAAACTGTAGCAGCTTGTCTTGACTTCTTCAGCACCCACCTGAATGATATACAGCAGTCTGGTAACCAAGGGCTGAAACAGCTATAGTCAGCGCCACCATTGCCAAGGTAAAGGCGTGCTGCCAGCGCCTGAGTTTGCTATGCAGCTGGTCACCCCACTGTGCTAGTTCTGGGCTACTAGCAAGACCATCTAATGCCCAACTTGTAGCCTGTTGCTTTCTGCAGCAGTAGACCAGCATGACAGCCAAATTTAAAAGCAGACAAGCAGGAGGGCAGGACATACAGGAAAAGAGCTCTGAAGTACAGATCAGCCTATTCGCACCTGACCACAAACGACTCCGTGCTCTGCTGGCCCGGGGAGAAAGGCAGGGTGTCCGCGGCCGCGGTCCGCCTTCTTGAAGGCATGTTAAACAGGACTACCTAAGGCACGAAGGAGAGGCCAGTGAGCGCTAACCCTCGGCAACTTTTGCGCCAGTAACACCTCGGTTGAAAAATGAAAGCGGCTGTCCACAAGACGCGGCAAAAAACACCAGGATCTAAGGCCAGCATGGCATGTACCGGCAGTGAGAGATCATAGGCCACAGTTACTCTCACAAGCACGTTCTGTAGCAAGTGCTAGTGTAAGCACAAGCGGCCAAGCTGTTGTACAGGGATAAGTCTGACTCGGAATCCTCGCCTCAGCCCTGCAAGGCCTGCAGCGGCCCTGAGCCCAGCACGGTTATTGTCAGACAAGCATGCTGCGCTCTCATGACACGCTCAAACGCACTCAACAAGACGATGACCGAGCCTTCTCATAAATTGCTTGCGCTTGCGTGGCAGTCTGTCGCTGATAGAATTTGAGCATGCGCGCAGTGCGTTGCGACACAACCACGCAAGAACTTTATTTTGGATGCAAGGGCAATGAAAAACTATATCCGGGTTTCAATGCAAGATCTGCAAAGCGCCGGTCACACTGTTAAAGTTTGTGGCGTGATCGTACGTTGGCAAGCTGTCTACTTGTACCTGACTTGACTGCATCTTGCATTGTCTACTTGCATGCAGCCGCAGATTCAGCAACAGTGCCAAGCTGGGGCTCGATGGTTGTTGGCTTTTGAGGCTTCACACTAAGATCGCCAGCCTCGGCCAGAACATGCGTCACCTGGCTATCACTTTGAAGAATGACGTTGCCGGAACGATGTGTCGACACTGAATATATCCTGCTTACATTGGAACAGACAGCCAAATATGTTGCACAACCTCAAGTCGACAAGCACGCCGTATGGCGACTACAAGTTGGATCATACGTCATTTATATTGTCAAATCTGCTACAGAAGTTGCTTTCTATCTCAACAAAGGAGCGTCTGTACAGCTTCACTGTTGATAGCTCAATCCACGACGTAACAGCTCTGTATGCTTACACCTGTTGTCCTGCAGCATAACCATGCAACACAGCAAAAGTCATCGTGCATGTCTGGTGTGTGTGTAGTCTGAAACTGCAGTCCACAAACATGTCTTGGACTACACACACTTATATAATGCATCCTTCAGGGTGTGCAAGCAGCAGCCGGCGACAAGCATATGCCTTCATTGCTGAGGCACATACCTGTTGGCTAAGGATTGCACACCTTGTGTGCGCCTGCTGCAGTTGGGAGCAGCCTGGACACCATGCTTATGGTGATAAAAACAATTCCAAGCAAGCAAATGTTGCACACAACATTGCTGTTCATATGTCGAAGTGTAGTTGTATTGGCAGACGAACAGTACAAATGTCACAAACCTACACTTGGAGCTTGCTGCGACTGGACAGTTTATTTGCCGTGCTTGCCAATACCAGGTGGACTGCTTGGAGCCTTCGGTGGTACTCGAGCGTCAGCAAGCTTCACATGCGATTGTGCTCGACTTGAATTCGGTAATTTTCCTGATGTTTCTCGCTTCGTGAAACTGTCATAACAGTGACACATGAACATCATAGACAAACAGACACATGATGCAGCTTGATGACGTTTTGAGTCTGCAGACGGGACAGAGGTCTGATGTTGCCCTCAGACTGGCGACCCACCCACCACGCCTACTACACCTGTTCTACCACCAAGAGTTGTACGGCCACCCATTTGGAGCGCAAGCAGTACGACTGCCCTGACCGGAGCTGTCTGCAGGACACCACAAGCCTGTCGCAGAGTTGCTTACCCCACAAGCGAAGGTCTCTGATAAATTTGTATAGGAACATCGACGCAGTCAACATGCATGTACATTATTGTTTTACATGGGTTGCGTCACTCCCAACGACATATAAGCTAATTACCTTTACTGCAAACATGGCGTGTGTCGAAGCCGTTCGAAAGGCAAGTGAACTGTCCCGAGGCTGGCCAGCCACCACGTACCGGCGCGGGTCCAGCAACCGGCACACTGGCTCGATGCGTGTTCGATTGCCTGCACACGTACTCAATGCTGAACATGTGAAGATGCAAAGACGAACGCTTGGTGAGTCACCATCTGCTCATGTGATGTATTACTAATTTTTCAGTGGTCGTCGCAGCAGCACATTGGTCGGCCTTGAGTTCAGCAGGTTGGGAAGGATTAGGGAAAAAACAGGACAGAGCGCAACATAGAGAAAACCATTGCTCTGCTGTCGGCAAGCTTGTCTTTGTGCTTGCTCTTTGCACAGCACACATAAAACAGTTCTGTCAACAGTTCAGCAATGAGCCTTTTGTGGTCACTTTGGCTGGGTATGTGCAAAACAAGCTGTCCTAGCCGCATTCTTACTCCAGCAGCAGATTCCGACGCTAACGCATTCTTCTGTTATGTTTGCGTTCATCAACTGTAGCTCTTCACATGTGGCAACTTCTGGCATTCAAGAACAGGTAGGCTCACAGCTTTGCAAGCAAGTGTGCATTAGCATGGCAGTTATTGCCTGATCAGGCCATGAGGCCTGACTTGTGCTTTTAGAGTCCACGCTCTGCAGGGCTGATTGCATGCATGGTACTGTGCTATAACTGCTGCAACTGAGCTGCATATTTTGAGCATACTGGTGCTACAGGTGCTGTCACGCTCTGCGCAAGAGTCTTATCATGCAATGAGGGTAGTGCCTGATTGGATGTTGCACATCAACATGCCTAAGCTCTCAAGCTTGACGTGCAGGCTTCATAGCAAACAGAAGTATATCAGTAGAATGCGCCTATGACGGCATGCATGTCTGTGGCAGCATGGTTCCCCTATCTTACCTTATCAAGAGTGTTGCAGAAAGCATGTAGCCAAGCCTAGTACTTGTGTGCACATGAGTGGATGTGACTGCCTCACACATCAAGGATGCGTGGCAATTGCATCCTTCCAGGCACGAGGTGCAGCTGTCCAAATTTTAGCACCCACACATTTCAGCCATCTCAGCTATGATGATCAGCATTTGCCATCATGCCGTTTGTTGATGTTTGGTTTGTACAAGCCGTGCCTGGATGTTCATGCAGCAAGAGGATGGTACCTACCAGTCTACAACTGTGCTCTGTGCTCTAGCGGGGGACTTAGCTGGGGCCCTTGTCCAAATAGGGCATGGCAGGCCAAGCCCTGGCAAGGGTCATCCATAGGTTGTTTTCGGTGTATGCTTGCAGTGCTACCTCCCCATAACATTTCTTGAACAGCCTGTCTCCATGTGCCTCCCAGCCATCATGATGCAGCTCCCTGCACAACACTATGAAGTCACAACTCAGTCTGTATGAAAGGTTTGCAATTGAGTGAGTGAGTGAGTGAGAGAGTGAGGGGGCAAGGGGGTGAGTGAGTGAGTGGGTGGCTGAATGGGTGGGTGGGTGAGTTTGCGCTGTATTACTAATCCACACATGATAATCATGGCTGCCTAACATGCCAAAGGCTGCCTAAAGCTCTGACACCGTTGAGCACAACTCCTGCTGGCTTGACTGCCACTTGCAAGCCTCACAACCCTGACAATTCCGAGAAGACAGTCCTTTGCCATGTAGAGGAGACAATGCAGTATGAACCCACTTCATGTCTTGGCCACTGCTCTTGCAAGGCTGATGATCTTGACAGAGTGATACCCAAGACACACAGAGAGTTCACATCCAAAGTGCACATACATCTATGCATCTGTTGCATTGCGACAAAGCACATAGCGACAAGCAGCGGTCTCAGCATCCATTGACAATTTTTTGAGCACACAGAGGCCCAAATTTCAACTAGTACTATGGCATCAGGGGCCCACGCAAGCGCTGCAAGGTATGTACATGTGAGACCTGGATTTCACGTAAACATGCACCTCATAACTACGCTGTGCAGTACAGATGGTTTTTCATAGACACGACGAACTGGTGCAGCCATGGGTTAGTCACCAGAACTGCAAAGCCAATTGACCAGATTTGATGTACATGTCTTGAAGAAGTCTTGTCCACACATGTACATTAACACTGGTCGACTAATCATCGCAAGTGATGTACAACATGTGATGCTTGGTACACTTACGGCAACACATGGCACCTGCAATGGTCTGCTCACCAGCTTCACTAGTCTTGCAGACAGAGCAACTGGCAAATCTGCATTTGTGCCTAACTGCAAACACTTGCAAGCTTGTGCAATGCATGGCAGATGTATAGGACACAGAAATTGGGCCTTGCAGTATAAAGCATTTATTGCATGAGTGGAGAGGCATCTGCTGCAAATTCAAGCAAGCTGACTGTAGCTGCCTGATGTTGCGCATAAGCTTCCCATTGAGAGCACATAGCCCTCAGTACAGACCAATCGGCACGAATGACTAAAGCCAAGAGAGGGTGCGCTTTGTTGCTCAGCCCGGGCCGTAGCGCTGCTCAAGCCTAGTGAAAGTGTTGCTTGCGTGTACTGAAGCTCTACATGCAGCTGAAACAGAAGCTGGCAATGACACGTGGTGTCCTGTAAATGCTGCAGTGGCCCGCCTTACTAGGTTACTCCAGTCAGTTGCTCTGTATAACCTCTGTCATCAACGCTGCGCAGAGCTAGATCATGACTTGGTGCTGCAAGTACAACTCGACGCATTGACTTTCAGTTTGTCAATGTAACTATTTGTGCTTGCAGCATCAACTGATTACAGACAACACGCATGCGCAGCTGCAAGGACAAAGCAACTCACTGAAACACTCAAGCAGCAAGAAAAGGCAAGAGAATCTAAGCCTTTTGGCGTTATACCAGTCGTTACCCAGCAGATATCAGAACACATATTTTTGGTACCTTCATATGATTTGATCGTGTGCATGCACAGCATTGCGCTGAAATTGCTGCAGCTGGATTGTTTGGGCATGGTGCTTATAAGTACTGTTTATGTGACATGTGTACATTGGTTCTATTACACGCTGTGTAACATGATGACAGCAAGTTGCTGAATACCACCAAGCCCTGGCCCTCTCATGTGGTCTGGAGCTCTAGGAACCATTTGTAACAGGGTTGCGCTGTCATCCAGAGATAAGTATGAGTAATATGTCACCATTTCCTGTAGTGACAGTACATGCTTGTGGCGGCCGTGAGGCAGTCAACCAAGTGCATATAGCGTGGTGTCTATATGTGGTCACAAGGTTGCAAGGGTGTGCAGACCCTTGCAATGGCGTTTGTAGCTGCAATGATCTTGAGGCTGCCAGTCGTGAGAGGGCGCCTTCAAGCTGCCCTTTCGCTGCAAGGCTTGTGGTCCACAATCCTTGCAGGATAGAGAAACTGGAAAGCAGCGATCTTTGCAAAGACTGCCTTGAACTTCCGCATGTAGACTGCAGACATCTTAATAAACTAAATTCAGCCATGCAACTAAATTCCGCTCTAAACCTCAAGTCCTAAATCCCATGCACCCAATCAGTGATCCATGCAATCTTGAGTCGGCAGCCAGGCCCTAGCTAGCAGGCAGACAAGCCCTAAGGCTGCACAACAAATAATGTTGTAAATATACTTGGGTAAAATAACTTCAGACAATGCTTATGGCAGGACTGGTGGCATGGTGACCTGGAAAGGACACTGGTCATTCTGTATTGTGCAAAGAAAGGTCAAGGGACATCGCTTTGTGCTTGCAGCTAGTGCTAGTCACTGACATGTAGGTGAGCCGTGCAAAAGACACATACCGTTGAGCAGCCATCTAGCACATGCTGGGTGACCACAACCGCCTTTCACTCATAGCGCTGCATGCACATGGCAACCCAAATCCTTTTCTGCCAGTGTTGCTCCACATGCCTCCTTGTAGCCACTCGTGTTTTGACATGCTGGAGACATGCACAATACAATGTTTCAGGTGAGTGAGTGAGGGAGAGAGCTAGACTAGCAAGTAAGTCAGTGACCAAAAAGGAGCAAGAGATGACAACTGGCTAGCTGCAGTGTGTTGCTGATGTAATCATGCGAATGATAGCAGCCCTCCATACAGTCTTAAAGCTAATACGCCAAGAAGCTTTGACATCTTTCAGGACAGACTGACTTGAGTGCCAGTTGCAAGTCTCACATCTAACACTGCATCTAATTGCCTACTATGGTGCCTTGCAAGCTTGCAGCGCATCCTTTTGATGCATCAAATTTGTGAGGTCAAGCAATCCCATGTGGGCATAGTCAGAACGGACCATTCATTACTGTAGTTGCGCAACCCAAGCCATGCAGCAGAACAATGCATGAGAGGGGGAGTATACCCTGTCCCAGAGATGAATCCTGTGGGCAATGCGCTTTGTTTGTCTTGTGTCAAGCACTATTCTGAGCTGTACACAGTACTGTCATGAAGCTGATCAGCTTTGTTAGCAGACAAGGATAGAGCTGAGATCTGTAGAGGTCATGGGAGATGATGATGCTTTTTTGGTTGATGGCTGTGCAGCCGCAGAATCATGTGCTTTTTTCGTGATGCTCTGAGTGTTGTGAATTTGGTTCAACAGCAGCGTGGGTGTGACAGATCCTTTATTTTCTTTGTATATGGGATGCTGTTGCAGGCAGGCCATTATGAACACCCACCCGTCATCATCGGGTCCCTGTTGGCTCCTTATACCTTATGATGTTCCCTTGGCCAGGCTGAGGGAGACTCATCAGTCAAGGGACCAGCAAAGAAGAAGCAGAAGACTGCCATGCAGGATGCTCTGCCTGGCCTGCAAAATGGCAACAGTGATGCCAAGGAAGTTCAGACCTCTCAAGCTAAGACTGCATACCTGGTGAGCCAAGTGCCCAGTAGCTGTTTGTGTTGTTCAATAACTTGCATACAAGGCTAGCAAAGCTGCCTTGAATGTAGATGCAAGCATCTAACATTGATTATGACAGTGGTGTCCAATGTTTAAACATGTGCTAAGTCAGACATCTGGTTGCCTCACTTTTGGTCTCTCCACCTGTAGCCTCTGATGATGTTATGTTTGCCTGTGTCGTTCTTTGATGAAGACTGTGCATTTCGGTCAAATGGGCTAGCAGGCCCTGACGGCTGCAACGATCATTGATTTATTGATAGACTCACAGTTGTTAACATGAGAGTGTTAATCAGCTCTGGCAGCAAAGTATGTGTTGAAACATGAATGAAGGCAGCTGGCAAAGTACGCAATGAGATGAGCAGTCCAGATGCCAGTAGGGATGCACATGCTGATCAAGGCCTTCCTGTCAAGCAGGTTACTGACAGAACGGTACTTTACTGTAGTCAGTAGTCTCGCAGTGCCACCCCATCAACAAGACAAGAAATGCTAAGTTTTGCTATGACAAAATGCCTCTGCTTTTTCCTTTGCCTCTCGTATATATACTGCACAGTTTTTGGACAGTGCCGTCCAGTCACCTGCGTGCAATCTTTTAGCTTTTGACAGTCAGTAGTGACATGACATCACACAAATACTGCTCTAGACTAAAGTGGTTCCACACAGCACTGCCGCTCAGTAAGAGATCGCATACATAGATGGCTGTGCAGCTCCTGGATAGCATATATTGCATGCAATGCGTGTTGCAGTGCAACACAAGCACTAGGCAACAATCAGCACTATCCAGAAAGCCAACTGGTGTATATGGACATTTTAAAGCCGCAGCGGCGCAAAGGGTTCAGGTTTTTGTGCTGTAGTTACTTCGTAACTCTGGACTGCAGTGGGGTATTGACATTGCTATATACATGCGTCTGGGCTCAGCAAAGTCTTGCAACGCATCACACCATGTGTCATAATACTAAGCAACAGCAGTCCAGGCTGCTGCTTGGCATATGACACATAATGTGTTGCGCTTCAAGTGGATCCTGCAACTGCGGAACATGGCCAGGGGTCAAACATGACAACACCATCATCAGACTTCACAGGTCTTGACTTAGACAATGGCCATGTCTGACATCATAACAGCACAATCCTGCAATTGCCTTCTTAACCTTGTGCCCAATGGCTGCAATGTGATTTGAAGGGACATGAAACATCGGCACATTAGGTATTGTTCTTTTTGATTCAAACCAACCACATTTGCTCCTGCTGTATGTAAGAAGCTTTCCTGTTGAGGACAGGCTACAATTACACTTTGGCTTTGACGACATCGGACATGCCAAGAGGCTGGCATCATTCATTGACTTCCATTGATGCAAGCAAATGCTGGGCACTGATTGGTGACCATCACACCTGCCGTATGTGACAGGGCCTGAAGCTGCCACAATGGCATCTTTGACATGATGTAGAAAGGAGGAAGAAAAAGAAGTCTAGACAGGCTTGCAGTCATTGTGCCAGTCATGCAGAACTGTTGTTGCTGCTCTTCCAACAATTGTTGCAATATTGCAATGGTGAAGTAGTAGCTGATGTACAACTATGAGTATCAATCAATATGGTGGGATCACATCCACAGCCATCCAGTAGAGCCATCTGTAGGAGGCATTGGTCGAGCCAGTCATGGCAACATAATATGATCTGCTGGCTCTACCAAAGGCTCCAGCACAGCCACCATAGAAATATTAGCATGCCAATGACTTTCCATGAGCTCAACCAACTGGTGCAGCCATGGGTCAGGCACCACAGCTACAAAGCCGGCATTTGTTTTGTTCGAGGAAGTCTCTTCTGCGAAACATCTGTGAATGGTTTACGAATGACGAGTGTCGTCCAGAATCATCAGGGGTGATTGGCAACCATGTGGATACGTGACAGAAGCAATTCCGACAATTGCTTCACCACTTTCAGCACCGGTGGTCTTGTAGTTCTGGAGCCTCAGAGCTATGCCGAGCCACCCTAGTGGCTGAGCATGGGCACACTTAACCAATGCATCAAGGTTGTAGGTACTTACTAGTACTAGTGTGTGGCCAGAACTGCAACGACAGCATTTACTGTACTCTGCAGAGTTGCTGCATACAGGCTGAGAGTGGCAGGATATGACTCCATGAAGCAGAAACAGCAGAGGCAAGTCAGAGCAAGATTTAGCAGACCTGCCACCACAGCTTTTGTCAGCACAGTCAATCAAACTTGCAAGCACTTCAAATTCTGGATAAACTGGTGATTATCCGCAACTTGAAGCACTCAGAAGATTGTTTGGGAAGCCATAGGAGTCCTAGGAGGGGCTTCAGGTGTAGTGTTAGGATTGGACATAGGCGGTATAGCATAACTACATCATAATGTCAATTTTGATTGCATGCAAACGCTACCTTTAAAAATACCAAAAAAGGCCGCAGTATTGGAGTTTAGGGTTTTAGGGTTTAGGGTTATGGGTTTACGCAAAATAGCCATGTGACTTGTTTGTCAGCAGCATGCTGAAGCTTCACAACTTGCCTGGCTACATTGTTACAGCCCTACGTATACAAAGCTGTTTGCTGCTGTGACTGCCCATGTAGGTGCTGCCAGATGCAGTGCATTCAGCAGCAATGCACTAGACAACAGCGACACTTGGAGCGCATGCCATGTCATATGCTTCATATCATGCTAGAATTGGTGATCCCAGATTACTAGGTGCGCATTCATGCATGCTTACATCATTCATGATGGCTCCACAACAACTTCATTTGCATGTGTTCAACAAGTTGATGGCTGAGAATAGCTGCTACATTTGCTGCAAGTGCGCCCAAGGAGGTGGACTGAAGGGATAGATTGAGAAGGCGAGAGAGATTGCCGCCCAAAGTCAAACATTTGTTGATCAATTTTGTTTTACGCTATGATGCACACATGAAGACATGTGCTGACTGCATGCAGGAGGCATTGGTGAAGTCAGCCATGGCAGGAGACGGCTAGCCGCTGTGTGTACGAGTATGGTACAATGAGCAATTCAAATGTGAAATTTAAGACTGGATGACTGACCACAATGCAGAGTCTTGTTCTCTCATTGAGTCAAGAGCACATTCAGCACCACACACTAGGCGCTTATTCAGAGGTGGTAGGCTAGTCACCGTGACTAAAGTACCACAATTAACAAGCAGCTAGTATCTAGTTATCCTATGGCAACAGCATGTGACCACCTGTAATTAATCTACCACTGCTGTAAAAAAAACTTTTTCGCCTTTCGGCGTTCCCGGGTGCAAGCCCGAAGCAACCCTGGTACCGGAGACCGGGGTGGCCGCTGCGCAGCATATATACAGTTTCCAGGCAAAGCCTGTACCTACTTGACCCGCCGTCAGCTCATATACCAACTTCCGAAAAACCGGGAATTGAACTGCCGATCGACTGCTTGAGAGGCAGTCGCTTAAAGCACAGGCTAGGTGGTCCTGTGGGGGTATCCACTGCTGTACAAGCAGCTAGCAACTAGTGTTTCATTGTGCTCAGGCATCCAGTCTTGGATTTAAATCTCACAATACTTGAAATTTCACAGTACTCATACACACAATTGCAAGCAGCTCTCCAGCCCAGTCTCCAGCTCAAGAGAAACTGACTGCATTGCGTTGCAAGTGAGTGGGTGAGTAGAAGGGTGAGTGGGTGAGTGGGTGGGTGGGTGGGTGAGTGAGTGAGTGAGTGAGTGAGTGAGTGAGTGAGTGAGTGAGTGAGTGAGTGAGTGAGTGAGTGAGTGAGTGAGTGAGTGAGTGAGTGAGTGAGTGAGTGAGTGAGGAGGGTGGGTAGCTGGGTAGGTCAGCGTTTCAATGCCCTTGCAAACAAGCCAGCATGCACACAGCCAAGAACCAATACTACAAGACCACAACTGCAGGCAAAGCCATTATGATCATGCTTTGTTGGCTCATGGCGATGCGCATATCAGCCGGCCTGACTTAACAATCAGCAAGCTGTATGTCGTCAGACAAAGCACCCAACTATGACCATGTCTGTATGAACATTTCTACCCCACCCAGTATACTATGAACTGCAACCATGCTTCATGATTATGCAATTATTGCGTTGCTGCAAAGGCGTCTCCACTTGCCAGAGGTTTGTCTATTTTGCAGCCCCAATGGGCAGCGGCAATATTCCCAGGACACAACTAGTGTGTATTAGCTGATGCTCTTGTATGTTGTTCTGACGTGCAGCACATTGGCATGGCTCTCACAATCTACCAAAGGACCGTAATATGATGTGCAGTCCATTGACCACTGACAAGTTGGCCATGCACCTTCACCCAATTCAAGTGAACATGAACCTCAAAACATCACTGTGCCGCACTGATCTCTTTCCATGGGCACAGTCAACCAATGTACTTGGAAATGCTGCTGTCATTTTGGATGATGAGTTTTCAAGTCAGTGGGGGCTGACACTGTGACAATGTAAAATATCTAGGCGATAAATATGTAATGATTGTCACCTGCAATGCCATTGCAACAAGCTATGTGCCGTATGCCAAGCAATCCTGCGGTACGTGGGCCAAACAGGACGAGAAACTCACCAGACCCCTAAAGCCTGATCATTAAAAGAAAGAATGATTATGTCATCATGTTTGACCCACTTGTTACATTGATGTAACAAGTGGGTAAAACAGGACGACACAATCATGATTCACATTGGGCACATGGTTCTAAAGGCGAGTGGACAGAATTGCTGTCATGATATCAAACCTGTCCAGTTGCCTTCAGAACCATGCGCCCAATGGTAGCTTTGCATCCTCATAGGATGCAAGACAAGATCACATTGGGCAGTTGCACAGCCCCTGCCAGTTCCTACAACCATATTTCGCTGTTGAAATCTGGTCTATCAAGGGTGAGTTGCAATCACATCCCAAAGACCGTGAAGAAAGTAGACATGCTACAAGGCTTGTCACAATTGTGCAATGACCATCAGACCTGCCATGTAGTGATAGTGACCACTATACTTTGAATGTGCAATTGAGACAAGCTTGAATGGCCTGCTTCAACGGCTGCAACACAGGCACATTGAGTCAAGCTTGCACTCAATGTGCCATGGACAGACCTTTAGAGCAGGCCATGTCGTGGCAGTCTGTTGCAAATCTGGCAAGATTGTCGCAATTCCACCGCCCAACTGGCAGTGGCTCCCGAATGTTTCAGAGATGAGTCAATGGCAAGATAAGCAGCTGAAATGGCATCGATGCATTGCATGGTGCTTTCCTGGTACACCCACACACGCTGATGTCTCAGATAAGCACAGCTGTGAGTGCTAGTGCAGCGGTAACGCCCATCGCTGCATACATGTATATGGTGCTGCTGTAATCCCAACGTGATCTCATCAAGTCATGTACATGACTTGCTGACGTACGTGACTTTCTGAGAACGCATTACGATTACAACAATACTTGTCAAAGGCGCGTATTTCACCTCATCTTAGTTGGTGCAACATGAACATAACACCACAGTCTTGCAGTGTGGATGCTGCCATGCGTGTCATGATTTATTGCAACTGTTGTGACCTTGTCTACCAAGCTCAAGCATGGTGACTATGCAGCAATGGTATAGACGAAGCCTGCTGACCACGCCAGTAGCTATCAAAGTGAAGCGCTAGCTGCCTGAAAAGTCACAAGGGCTGCTGTTGTGAAGTGATGACACTCTTGAGGGCAGCTGACCTCGTTGCAACTTGTGATAATCACGTGCTGTCCAAGCAGCAAACAGACGAGCAACCTGTTTTTGGCATTACAGAGGTGCCCAAGATACTACTTTAAGTGCTCAACGGAGCGACACAAATCACATCTGCCTGTGCAACACACCATCATGCCTCATGGGGCTAGAAGGGTGACTGGAGCCAACGGGTAATGCACTGTATTGCGCAGCCATGGCTGTTGCTATGCTCAAGAACATTGAGTGCTTGCACGACTGAGGCTATCACTGACAGCTTCTGTCCCTACCTCTCCAGTTTATCCTACAAGATGAACTCAGGATGTAGCTACAGAAGATGTCAGCCATGACCTGTCAGGCAAGGCAATCTCAGGAAAGTCCCAGGGGGATCAATGACAGAGAAGACTGCTTGAATGATGCTATCCCAATGGCAAGGGCATGCCAGCCTGCAACTGACATGATCAACAATCAGCTGTTCAAGACTTTCACATCCTGGCATGATCAACAACTGTTTACATGTCAGCAGCAAGCAAAAGCTTGCATGGGCCGATGACATTCAAACAGCTGTTCTTTGGTCGGAGTCAGATTGTAGTCAGTGCTAAGTGGCATTGAGCCTCATCCGTGCTTGGCATTGAACATCATCACAGTGATGTAGTTGCAATTGTCTTGCCTTTAGCTACAGTAAGTCATTCACTAGGCCAAAGGGCTGTTGCCAATTGCCCAGGGCTTGTGAAGATGTGCCAGGCGCCGGTTGCAGCATTGTCAACAAGCATGGGTTGCTCTGCTTGAATGCTTTTGCGATCTGCCATTTGGCACATGTGTTTACCGTTGACTGTCAAGTGACGCATTAACAGGCCAAGATGTTGTGCTCAACTGCTGCTCAGCCAATCAACAAACAGCAAATAGCTTTGTTTGCCGTTTTTTTGTTGCTTGAGCAAAAGTTGATTGATGCTAGCAAAGAAAGGAAGCAATTGCGTTTGCCTAGTCTAGCCATGTCCTCATGATCAAATGGCTTCAGGAAAATCATACTGCTTGTTGTCAAATACCGTCAAGGTAGCCTGATCTGAAAATACTCGAAGGTACACAAAGAGTTCTCAGATGCAGCTACCTGGATTGGCTGCTTGAAGCTGTGCAATTTCCCAGATATGCAGCGCTCAGATATGCAGCGCTCAGACATGCCTGAATTTCTTTCTGTCTTAGCTACAGAAGCGTAAGCAGATGAACAGACGGCAATAGAAGAAGAAGACAATTCTGGCTATTTCCTCTGCATTGACTTCTTCTCCGACTGCTGACTGTTCACCTGCTTGCTCTTCTGCAGCTGAGATCTCTAGACTGAAAGAAATGCAGGCATGTCTGGGCGCTGCAGATCTGGAAACCCATATGTACACATTGTTAGGTCAGGAAGTACATGACCAGAGTGCTATGAGTAGTGCAGTGGTGTGCTTACATGCTTTTGTAGAGGGTCACACCATAGGTCAACAGTCAATTAGCATGTATAATACTTGGCTTCTCATTGAATTGACGCCGAAAGGTGTATTCTTTTCTTTTCTTTTCTCAATTAGCATGATGGTTGTTTAAACACGTAAAAGCAACCTTCACTGGATAAAGCGCGGTTTAGGGTTTAGGTTTTCAGGGTTTTACGGTCCAAAGGACTCAGGCTTCTTTGTGCTGTAGCAGTAAGCGTGCAAAACTTGTGATATATCAGACTGTGTGTTTGGAAGTCATGATATAAGCTAGTATCAAAACTGTCAGTTTCTACAAGTGTAAGACACTGTGTGCATAACAGCGAGTATCAAAATTGTGTGTTCTCCATACTTGGACAAAACTCCCAGTTCCACATACTCCCCAGAACTCCTGAAAAACTGCAAGTTCTTATACAATTTGCAAGACTGACTCACTGTTATTTGTTCTAGTTTTGGAAAAGGTCAGAGAGCTGGGGAGTGTTGGCGACAGTTCTGATGAGCCTTGCCATACATATTAGAGACAGGTTGAAGTGAGAGAGTGTGCTTGAGCATTGCATAATCAATGGGTCAAGCTCTGAGTAATTTAGAGTTGCATCACACAGGCGCAAATGCTAACAAAACAGCTCAAATAGGGTAGACAAGGTTACCCAAACAAGTCTAAGTTACCCAAGTAAGTCCTATGACCGTGCACTTGATGTTTTGCTCTTATGACATTCTTGATGTCATCACATCACGATTGGTGGTGCTTGTGCTGTCCCATCCCAACCGACGGCTAGTGCTTATGGCTCACTTTGAGCAGTTGTTGCTGGCGATATCTCTTTGTTTCACAAGACCAATAGCCGCAATATGGCAGGAGGTGGCACTAAAGCTCACCACTAGTACCAGCCTTTTGATTGAGCAGTTCCAGAGAAACCAAATGCAGCGTTCCAGTAGTTGAGATAGTTGAGATAGCCATGTCAGAAAAACACATTTCTTTTTGTGGCGTAGGTCACGCCATGAGCTTCAACAGCAAGTCTGGATCACACACTGGCCTACTGGTCAAGCCCATGGTGTAACCTATAAACACACAAAACTGTGTTCATCTGACAAGGGTGTCTTGCTGGATTGCTGCTGAACCCAACGTTTGGATCTGGAACCAACTGTAGTTAAACGCCACAACTGTGTTGTTATAAGAACGGCAAAGCTCATATATGCATCTTACATGTCACACCGGCGAGGAATGGCAAGCACTCATGAGGCATCATCATGTGCTTTGTCCAAGTAGGCAGGCTGTCAGGACTGGTTGCATCAGCACCACTGTTGTCATCCTGCCAACTACCAGTGATCTAGCAGGCTCCTGGTGTAACCTGGCCTCCATGCCATTAGCTGGCACATACACCACAACAAGGTGTCACTGCTGCAGCACCCTATGCTTTGAAGTGCAACTGCTTGCGGCCAAGCTTAAGCACTCACTGCAGCTGTGCTTGCTGAGTGTACAGCCTCCCTGTTTGAATGCGATGCATCCATGTGAAGTGAAGCTGAAGCCATCACTTAACGTTGACACAACGCATACAAGAGAGCATAGTGTGAACTCAACAAGCACTTGTACAGCAACTCAAGACTGGGCTTGCCAACTTGATCAGCATTCTAGTGTAACAGCTGATCAGGTATGATCAGCGTGGCTTGAGCTCACAGATGCAGTGCATGATATCAAACATTCAAATCAGACATGAACATATGCACTCTGTGCTATTTGCTTTGTTTGCTGTACATATATGGCCCAATGTGTTGGTGTGAGCGAAACTGTGACAATTGGTTGTCCTTAACAATAGCTGACG